>Ga0302325_10000150_pt1 | contig 198102 bp, 187 predicted proteins | sample Palsa_T0_2_FD_201948 | JGI IMG/M metagenome (GOLD analysis project Ga0302325, IMG submission 201948) | Peat permafrost microbial communities from Stordalen Mire near Abisko, Sweden - Palsa_T0_2 | ecosystem: Environmental > Terrestrial > Soil > Palsa > Peat permafrost | place: Sweden: Abisko...
CGAGGGATATATGGCCGTCCACCGGCGCGTCCTCGAACACTACATCAGTTCGAGCCAGACGGAGGTCTATACGATTTATCTTCGCTGCCTGCTAGACACGTTCGGGCCGGACTACGTCGAGCATCTCGAGCGCTGGCTCGAGGCGGACGGCATCAAGAAGCCGTAGGCGGCCCTTCGGTTGCCGCGAAGAGCGCCACATGGCTAGCGCAAATCCCGGCGTTCGTCTTGGCCTGTATGTCGCTGCGCTCAGCCTGCTGCTGCTCGCAATCGGTTTGACGCGCAGCCTCGTTCAGGATCGCGTTGCGTTCGCGCGTGGTAGCGTGCTCGACTTCAACGTCGTGTACTGCGGCGTGCGTGTCGTCCTCGAGCACGGCGATCCGTACCGCACGGAGCCGCTGCGCTCGTGCGAGCGTAGCGTCGAGCCGGCCCGCACACCGGCCTGGAGCGTCACGCCGATGCCGTTGCCCGGATACGCACTCCTTGCGTTCGGGCCGCTCGGACTGCTCCCGTACGGCGTCGCGAAAGTGCTGTGGATGTTCGCCGTGCTGGGTTCGCTGCTCGTCAGCGCTTGGACGATGGCACGCCTCTTGCGGCTTCCGTTTGCAATCGTGCTCGTGCTCTTTGCGCCGGCGCTCGGCGTCCTCAACTTTGCTTACGGTGAGCCCGTGCCGCTCGCGATCGCCGCGCTCTGTCTTGGCGCGCTGGCGCTTGAATCGGACCGGCCGCGGGCGGCCGCGTTGTGCACGTGCGCCGCGCTGGTCGAACCGCACGTCGGGCTCGCGGCACTCGTCGGGCTTGCCGTGCTCGAACCGCGCTCACGGGCGACGATCGCAGCCGGCGTCGTCCTGCTCGGAATTGGGTCACTTGCGTTTCTCGGCGTGGCCGAGAATGTCGAATATGTCACCGCGTTTCTGCCGGCACAAGTTGCGGCCGAGACCGTTGCCAACGATCAGTACAGTCTTACTCACGTACTTGCGCTCATCGGCGTGCCGGCTGCACTCGCTTCACGCATCGGTTCGGCGCAATACCTCGCGTTCGTGGCGTTCGGTGTGTTCATTGCCGGACGCGTCCGGGTCGCCGGCGCTCAAAAGGCTGCGGCGATCCTCGTGCCCGTCGTGCCGGCGATGCTCGGCGGCCTGTTCGTGCACGACGTCGAGATCGCGGCAGCACTGCCCGGCGCATTGCTCGTCGCAATGCAAGCCGGTTCGTTCGCGGAGTTCGGCGCGGCAGGCTTGCTCTTGCTCGTATTTCCATGGAGTGCGCTTGTTTGGGGCAGCAAGACATTCGAAGCAGCAATGCTGCTTGCCGTCGCGACCGGAGTGCTCGTGTTCGTTCGGCGTATGCCGCTTGCGCAGCGAATTGCCCTCGCGGTCGCGCTGCCGCTCGCCTGCGGGCTCGCTGCTCGCGCTGCTTTCGCCACGGCGCCTGCTCGCGGAGACCAGAGCGGTGCCCCGAACCTGCCCGCAGGAAACCCGCTGTCACCGCTCGTTTGGGGAATGCGAATCCGCGCGTCCGACGGGTGGTCGCGTGAAGATTCCACGACGTTTCTCATCAAAGTCCCGTGGTGGCTCGGATTGAAGGCCGTGAGCGTCGCCGCGTTGTTCGCTCGAGGAACGCGGCGCAGCGGCTAGCGCTGCCTCGGCAAGCGGGCAAGCGCGGCGAGATTCTCCCATCCGGCGCTTGCGGCTCGAATAGGGTTTTGAGTACCAAGCCGGCGACAACCTCATCCTTTTTGTCTCCGCGAACGTACTAGCTTGTAGAATCGACCCGACGGAAGGCACGGCATCTGCTGTCCGAGTTCGGGGGATTCTTGGGTGCTGAGATCGATCGAGCACCCTTTTCGGAGGAGAAACGGTGGAAATAAAGCGCCGCGACGAGCGGCTGCAGGACGGCGAAATGCTCGCCGAACATCTACGTGCCGAATTGGGAGAATTTTTGCGCAGGCGGCGCGAAGAATTGAGTCCCGAGGACGTGGGGCTCCCTGCGACCGGCCGGCGCCGCACGCCGGGACTGCGCCGCGAAGAAGTTGCGGAACTTGCAGGCATCAGTACCGCGCTCTACGCGTGGCTCGAGCAAGGGCGTCCGGTGCCCGTTTCAAAACACACGCTCGACGCCGTCGCAAGCGCGCTGTGCCTTTCGGCCGACGAGCGCGAGCACTTGCACAACCTTGGCCGGCCCGAACTGCAGGAGCTCAACGAAGAGATCTCGCCGGTTCTGCGGCACATGGTGTCGTCGCTTTCAGCCCATCCCGTCTACGTGCTGAACCACGCATGGGATATCGTGCTCGAAAATGAGGCGGCCGTCGCCGTCTTCGGCGGACCAGAAACGACCGTCCGGCCCGACAATCTTCTGCGCCGTGTGCTTACCGGCGAGCGCCGAAAGTCGATGCTTGTCGATTGGGATGGCGCGGCGGAAGGTATGATCGAGCGTTTCCGCTTCGATGCCGCTGCGCATCCGGCCGATCAGCGAATCACGGCACTCGTCGACGAGCTGCGCGCTGCGAGCACGCTCTTCGCCGAAGTGTGGGATCGGCACCGCGTGCGGCGTTACGTTCAGGACGCCTTTACGATGCGCCACCCGGACCATGGGGAACTGGTTTGGCAACCTTCGAGCTACGTCGTGGTGGATTCGCCGGGCTTACGTTTGCTCGTGTTCACGCCGTGCGATGAAAAGACGACGCGCAGCGTCCAAGCCAAGATATGCCTGCTGCCGGCACGTCCGTTTGGCGATCGTCTACAGCAAACCGCGGCCGGAATGATTCCGGCCGCGGCTCGCTGTTTTGGGGAAGCGGCTAGCTCTTAGCGGCCAGCGCTCGCGAGGTTGCTCGAGCCGGGGGCGTGCCACGAGGAGCCGTCAGCGAAGTCGACTTCCGAAACCGTGATCTGTGCACGGCCCAGATCGCCGTAGCCGGCGGCGTCTTCACGGTTGATCGTAACGCCGGGGGCGAACGTTCCGCGATCTTCGATGCTGCGCGTTCCGTCAACGAGAAAGGTCACCTTCGTTGCGGCGACATTACCATTGTTGACGAAGCTGAAGTCGAGCGTGCTCGGCGCGAAGGAGACGGGATTGGAATCGTAAGCGGCCGCGACAGACGCGATGCCTACGTTGACATGGAGAGCCTTCACGGCGACGGGGGCGGTCGTGTAGGCGGTTTGCTGCGCGACCGCACTGAGCGGAATCGCGCTGAGCGCGGCGACCGCTGCAGTGGTGAGGAGGTTGCGATGTGATAGCACGGGTGTGTGTCCTTTTTTCCTATAGCTGGGATTTGATCCCGAACAAACAATAGGACACATGCGCACGCGCATCTAGTAAAATCGTATCCGCTAAAGAAGGTTCATACCTTTGGTAACAAGAGCAGCTTCGTCTGTGTGCGCATGAAAGATTCTTGCGGAACAAAGAAGTCAGGAAAATAGGGACCATCCTGGCTCGTGGCCGCATACTTCGAAAAATCCGTGACGCCTTCAGCCTTGAGAAACTCTTCATCGATGAAGAAATTTCCGCTGCATTCACGCGCGGGCTTCAAGAGAATCGCATAAGCTGCGTCTGCGAGAATCTCCGGTGTGCGGCTGGATTTCGCCATCGTATCTCCGCCGAGCACGTTGCGCACAGCAGCCGTGTCGATCGTCGTTAAGGGCCAAAGTGAATTGACGGCGATCCCGTCGCCTCGGAATTCTTCAGCCATCCCGAGCGTACACATCGACATGCCGAACTTCGCGATCGTGTAAGCGACGTGTGGCGCGAACCATTGTGCGCGCATGTCGAGCGGCGGCGACAAGTTGAGAATGTGCGGATTGGGAGACGCTTTCAGATACGGAAGTGCGGCCTGCGAGCACACGAACGTGCCGCGGGCGTTGATCGACTGCATCAAGTCGTAACGCTTCATATCCGTTTTGGCCGTACCCGTTAGCGAGATGGCACTTGCGTTGTTAATGCATGCATCGATGCCGCCGAACGTGGCCGCCGTCTTTTCGGCGGCGGCACGCACCTGGTCTTCGAAGCGAATGTCGCATGCGATCGGCAGCGCCTTTCCACCGGCAGCTTCGATCTCTTCGGCCGCCGAATAGATCGTGCCGGGGAGCTTCGGATGGGCTTCGGTCGTCTTGGCGACGATTGCAATGTTCGCGCCGTCACGCGCGGCCCGCAGCGCGATCGCGAGCCCAATACCGCGGCTCGCGCCGCTGATGAAAAGGGTCTTACCTTGTAAGCTCATTCGATGCGACTTAGCGGGACGAGGGACCCAAAGCCTCTATAACTACGCCTATGGAGTTCTTCGACGAACCAGGTCCGCTCGAGGGCATCCGGGTGGTCACGCTTGCCCCCAACGTGCCGGGTCCCGTAGCCGCCGCGCGCTTGCGCGATCTCGGCGCGCACGTCACCAAGGTCGAAGCGCCGGAAGGCGATCCGCTTGAAGCGATTGCGCCACGCTGGTATGAGGCGCTGCACCGCAATTGCGTGGTCGAGAGGCTCGATTTGAAAACGCCGGCCGGACGCGAGCAGCTTGACGTGCGGCTGCGCGACGCGGACGTGCTTTTAACCTCGAGCCGGCCTTCGGCCCTTGCGCGGCTCGGCCTTGCCTGGGAAGACGTACACGAGCGTCACCCCGATTTGGTCTTGGTGGCGATCGTCGGAGAGTTACCGCCCGATGAGGAACGGCCCGGGCACGACTTGACCTATCTCGCCACCCTCGGTCTGCTCGATCCGCCGGGGATGCCGCGCACCCTGCTGGCCGACCTCGCGGGAGCGGAGCGCGCGGCCGGCGTGGCCGCCGCGCTGCTGCTGCGTCGTGCGCGCGGCTTGGGGGCGTCTCGGGCTTACGTGTCTCTGCGCGAAGCTGCGCGGCCCTTCGGCGCGCCGTTCGAGCACGGCCTTACCGTGCCGGGAGGCCGGTTGGCCGGCGGATTCGGACCATATCGCATCTATCGCTCGCGCGACGGCTGGCTGGCACTCGCGGCGCTCGAACCGCACTTCGTGCGGCGCTTGTGCGAAGCATTGCGCGTTGCCGACTATGACGCCGGCACGCTGGCCGCGATCTTTGCCGAACGCGATGGGCGCGAGTGGGAGGCCTTTGCTCGCGAACACGACCTTCCGCTCGAACTGATTCCGTGAACAGAAGAAGGGGTGCCGTTCTCGAAAGAACGGCACCCCATTTCAGAGGAGCTGCGGCGCGATTACTCCCCGAGGAGCCGCAGCATCAAGCTCTCGTGTGCTCGCAATCTCGGACGAAGCATACGTGAAGCTTTGTCGACGCCCTTGAACGTCGGGCGACGCAGTTGGAGCGCGGTCGCCGGTTTGATCAAGGAGCGAACCTGCCCTCGAACCGCGCTCGCTGAGGTGAGTCCGCCTTGCAGGACGGCGTCGACCGCCAAGCCCTCCCAGAAGACCGTCTTGTGGTCCGCTGAGAAACCGAGGTACGCACTCGCACTCGGTGGCGTGAAGCGCTGCATGTTGCCGGTTACGGCGCTGAATGCCGCCCACGCCGGAGTGCCCGCGCCGTTGGGTGAGCCGCTCTTGGCGAAGTTCGTCCAGTACTTCACCATCGTTGCAGCAAGCTGCTGTTCCGATGAGCTCAGCGGAACGAACGTCGGGTTGTGGATACTCGGCTCGTTGAAGGTGTCGAACAGGAACTGAATCTCCGAGGCGTGACACGATGCATACGGGAAACTCACCGCCGGCAGAAGATTCTGCGGTGCATTCGGGTCGTTCAGCTCGTATCCGAACAGCGGCGTTGCGAGCGAGAACACTTCGTCGCTGATGAACGCGCCGGCCGCGAAGATCGAGTCGGTCGTCCAGGCCGAGAAAGCTAGGTCGGGGCTCGAGAAGTTCTTCAGTGGATACTCGTTGAGCACTTCCTGCGCATCCGAACTCAAACCCGCTTCTTCTAAGATTTCACTGGTTGCAGTCGGATACTCGGCAGCGGTCAGCGGTGCGCCTGAAAGATCGAACGCAAGCGCCGTGAACAGCCGGAACTCATCGTGGTTGCTGCCCTGGATCATCGGAACATGGTTGTATTCGCCTTCGATCAGGGCTGTTTCAGGTGCTTGCGGAATGACGACCCCGTCGACGGCCGGCGTCGTGAGCGCCGTAGCGGCCGTGAAGCCGGCGGGCTCTTGGGCGAGAATCGCTGAAACCGACAGCGAGCGCAGGCATGATGTGCTCGTCCCGCAACCCGTCGCCGTCGCGAATGCCGAGCCGGTCGTTTCGGCCGCCGACTGCGTCGGGAACTCGAGATCGTAGGCACCGCTCTCGATGATCGCGTGCTGGAAGAGCCCGCTCGCGCCCGGCGAGAGAATGTTCGAGATGACGCTCAGCCCGCCGGCCGACTCGCCGAAGATCGTCGTGTTCGACGGATTGCCGCCGAAGTTTGCGATGTTGTTTTGCACCCAGCCGAGGGCCGCTTGCTGGTCCATGATGCCGTAGTTGATGTGCTTGTGCGGTTCGGCATCCAGTTGCGGCGTCGCAAGAAAGCCGAGCGGGCCAAGGCGATAGTTGATCGTGACGACCTCGACGCCTTGTGCGACCAGGCGATCCGGATCGTAAAGGTCGGCGCCGCCCTCGATGAACGCGCCCCCGTAGATCCAAACCATGACGGGCAAGTGCGACTTCGCGGTCGTTCCCGCCGGCGCGAAGACGTTGAGATGCAGGCAGTCCTCGCTCGTGCTTGCAACGCCGAAGAAACTCGCGAGCTGCGGGCAATCGCTGCTGAATTGCGTTGCCTGCAGCGTCGTCGTCCATTTCGCAGGCGCCTGTGGCGGTTCCCAGCGCAGCGAGCCGGTCGGCGGCGCCGCGAACGGAATGCCTTCCCACGCCTCCATGTTTTGAACGGTGAACCCGCTGACGGGACCGCTTTGCGTGCTGACGGTGAGCGATGAAGACGTTGCGGCTTGATGCATCACTCGGCGCACGGCAGTCGCCGATGCATTTGCAGTGGCACTTATGGCAAGCAGCGCCACGCCGAGGAGTACCGCCGTGCACGTTCGGCGCCGTATGCGAATCGTAGCTTTGGTCCCAGAACCTGAAGCCATCAGAGAGATTCCCCCATTAAGATCGCAAGGTTTCGCTGCGTTTTGTTCGTGGTGGGTATAATCCTTTAGTACCTTCCAAATGGTAACTTTCTTCCAAGCAGTTCGGACTCATGGCCCATGCGAGCAAGTCGAAGTGCTCACGCCGGCACGTTCCGTCGCCCCTATCGTAGGCTGCGTTGCATTGTTGGCATCTACTATACCGACCCTCGCATCGTGCGCGGTTAAACATCGATGACAATGTAAGCGCAACGCCGTGCCGACTATTTCGAATGATGCAGAATGCGATCGCGGTAGAGCGTACGCATCATTGCGGTTGCGTAAACCCACAGCAGCGGTGCGCCCTTTGAGTGGCTGACCGGCCGCCAATCTGCGAGAGAATGGAGCCGGCGCGGCGAAAGGAGCATCCATGGCATTTGCATTGGTCCTGGGCGGCGGCGGCATTACGGGCATCGCGTGGTTGATCGGGCTCTTGGCGGGATGGGAAGAGAGCGGTTTCGACCCGGCCGGTGCCGAGTTGTTCGTCGGTACGTCGGCCGGCTCGATCGTCAGCTCGCATCTTGCCGCGGGAACGCCGCTACGTGCCATGTTCGAAGCGGAATCACGCGCGCCACGAACCCCGCCGGAAATACCGCCTTCCGCTTCAGCGCGCGCCGAGTGGATCGAGCGTTACGGTGCGATTCTTTCGGGGCGGCAACTGACGCAAGAGGAATGCGCGCGCATCGGCGCCTTTGCGCTGAGGGCGGGCGGGAATGAAGCTTCGCGCTTAGCAATCATCGCGGCGCGTCTGCCGGGAAGTGCATGGCCCGCGCGCCGGCTCTTTATGACGGCGGTCGACGCCCACGACGGCTCGCTCGTCAGTTGGCAGCGCGAATCGCACGCAAGCTTCGTCGAGGCGGCCGCGTCGAGTTGCGCCGTTCCCGGTGTTTTTCCCGCGGTGACGATCGGTTCGCACCGCTACATCGACGGTGGCGTCCGTTCTCCGGCAAACGCCGACCTCGCGACCGGCTTCGAGCGCGTCGTGATCGCTGCGCCGCTCGGCGGGGACGAGGAGACCTCGGAAGCGCTGCGCGAGCAGGTTCGGCTGCTGCGCGAAAGCGGCGCAGAGCGTGTCGACGTCGTGGTCCCGGACGACGCATCGCTCGCGGCGATCGGGCCGAACCGCATGGATCCCGGCCGCCGCGCGCCGGTTTCCGCAGCGGCCTACCAGCAAGGTCGCGGCGCCCTGTCTTTCGTCTAGGCGCGCACGCGCACGATCGCCTTACCGACGATCTTGCGGTTCATCAAATCTTCGATCGCCTGGGGCGCATCCTCGAACGCATAGCTGCCCCCGATCTTGGGATCGATCTTGCCCTCGCTGAAGAGTTCCATCAGGCGCTCGAAATTGCGCCTGTTTGCGGCCGGATCGCGCGCCGCAAATGCTCCCCAATACACGCCGACGGCCGAGGCGCTTTTCAGCAGCAACCGGTTCGCGGGAATTTCGGGGATGCGCCCGGAGGCGAAGCCGATAATCAAAAGGCGCCCACCCCAGGCCAGGCTCCGCAGGGCAGCATCGAATACATCACCGCCGACCGCGTCGTAGATGACGTCGGCTCCTGCGTCGTTTGTAAGGGCCTTGACGCGTTCGACGAGTTTTTCACTCGTATAGTCGATCGTGTGATCGGCACCGGCGGCTTTGGCTGCTGCGAGTTTGTCCGCCGAACCGGCCGCAGCGATCACCGTAGCGCCGAGGGCCTTTCCAAGTTGCACGGCGGCAATCCCGACGCCGCCGCCGGCGCCCGTTACGAGCAACGTTTCGCCCGCGCGTAGTGCACCGCGATCGACGAGCGCGTGATACGTCGTACCGTACGTCAACGGCAGGGCCGCCGCCGCGTCGAACGACATTGCGTCGGGAATCTTGTAGGTTGCTAAGTGGTTGACGCTGACTTCCTCTGCGAATCCGCCCGTGGTGCAGGTTGCCATCACCCGATCACCCGGCGCGAAACCGGAAGCTTCCGCGCCTGCGCTGATGATGCGGCCCGAAACCTCGGCACCCGGACTGAATGGAAAGGGCGGTTTGACTTGATATTTGCCTTGGACGAGGAGCACGTCGGGAAAGTTGAGACCGGCTCGCTCGACGGCGATCGTTACCATCGTGGGCGCGCCTTGCGGGGACGGAAGCTCACCGACAACGAGATCCTGCGGAAGGCCGAACGCTTGGCAAAGAATTGCTTTCATTTCGGCCGCTCTTCGGTCGGGGGGCGAACGCTCCTCGCGATTGCCCGGCAACCCTGCGCTTCAAACGGCTATTGACACTCGTTTCAGTACCCCTATAATAGGCCTACTCTACGACCGTTGCGTACGGCACGCTGGGCAACAAGGAGAGCGTTCGTTGAAACCCGGCCCAAAACGGCGACGGCTCGAGGCTGCCGATGCGCGCGAGGCGATTCTTGCGGCAGCGGAGTCTCTCTTGGTCGAAAGCGGGCCTGATGCGCTGCGCTTGACGGAAGTAGCGACACGGGCCGGCGTCAGTCATCCGAACGTTCTTTACCATTTCGGCAGCGTCTCCGAATTGCAAACGCAACTCGCGCAACGGGTAGCGGAGCGTTTGGCGATCGAAGTTGCGCAAGCGTTCGAGCGCACCGCCGGCGCGCAGGCGCCGATCGATCTCGCGATCGCCGAAGTCTTCCGCGTGTTCGACGAGGGAGGTTTTGCGCGGCTGCTGGCGTGGCTAGAAATGTCGCCCAACGAACCGAGCTTCGAGGCGCTGGCGGGTAAGCTCGAGTCATTGCGGACATTGATAACGGCGCAGCCGGCGTTTCGTGGTGAGGACAAGGCGGCACTGCGCAGGCGGGTCGTGCCGATCATCGAGCTTGTGATTCTCGCGGCGATCGGTCACGGGATCGCGGGCCGGCAAATCGGCGCGTTGTTCGCGCCCGACGAGCGGCGGCCGCCCGTGTCACGCGTTCTCGGCGAACTGATCGTACGCGGGATCACCGCGTAACCGCGCGACGACCGGGCTACTTTGGAACGTTGCGCGACTGGGGCGGAGCGTCTAGGCTGCCGAGCGGCTGCGGTTGGTCGACGCCGAATTTTCCACTCATTCGTCCTTGGCAGACCAAGGTGAGCGCGCCCAAATAGCGCTTGGTCTGACCGGCGGCGTCCGGCAACGCATGGGCGACGCCGTCGAGACAGGCACGGTACGCGCTGTTGGCTTCATCGTGTTTGCCGGCCGCTTGATCTGCGCGCCCGCTCTCCTCGAGTGCGACGAGTGCGGCGTATTGAATGTACGCGCGCTGCCCCGGCGAGGGCTCCATTTGCGCGCACTTGGTATAGTTCAAAAACTTCGTCTCGAGCAGCGTACCCAGCTCGTCGAACTTGCGCGCGTGTGCCAGGCCGTGCTCGGAGCCGGCGGCGGCACTGGCGGCTTCGGTGCATTCACCGGCGTGTGCGGAAGCGAGGTCGCGCGCGATGGCTGCACGTTCGACCGGGATGCCTCTCTCGCCGGGCCGTGCCTCTTTGGCCGCCGTTTCAAGTAAACTGAGCTTCTCGCGCAAGAGCGTTTCGGCGACCGAGTACTGCGAGGCAAACATTGCGATGTCGGCCTGTTGCGAAACCGACCGGTACATCGCGCTGACCGCGATCGCGTGAATCTGCCGGTCCTTCGAACTCAGGCAGTCATTCGCGACGTCCTGCGCCCGGTTGCATGAAGCGAAGGCATTCTCCACGTTGCGGAGCGATCCGTCCTTCTTGATGCTATCGTGCTCGAACTTGCATTGCTCGGCGTAAGGAATGACGTAGTTCACCCGGCACAATTGATCCGCCGCAAACGCGGCTTGCGTCAGACCGGCGACGAGCGCACCGATCAAGAACACCTGGCGCGCGAGCGCGCCCGGCCTGCACTTGGGAATGAAGGTTAGTCCGGCCAGCCGTGTATGAGCACGGTCACGTCGCGATGCACGATCGCGACACCCGCGTCTCGAAGGTGGTCGGCAAAGGTGCGGACCAGTTCGCTGACTTCGATTCCTGAATGTCCGAGTGCTTCATACTGGAGCACCATCTCGCCGTTCGTCTCGACCACGCGAAAGCCCGGCTGGCCCGGGGGTTTTCTGCGGGGGCTTTGCCAGCCGCGGAATCCGGCGCGATTTAAAATCCGCACGACCTGGTGCGGTGTAATACGAGTCATCGATTGCTCCTACGCTGTCAGCGACGCGACGCGACGCGCGAGCCAAGATGTTGAACGTCGCCCAGCTTCGCGCTTGGCATACGCTGCGAACTGATCGCCTGCGCCCAGTTCTGCAAGTTCGGTCGCGGCGCTCGCGGCGCGCCAGACGAAGCCCGCCTTCACCCAAAAGGTGAAGGCCGCACGAAAGCGATCGCACGCGAAGTCGAGCCGGCCTTCGGCCCGAGCAACGCGCGCTTCGGAAAAGTTTTCGGTGGCACGCACGCGGGGATCCATGCGACTGAGAGATAGCACCGGCATCGCAGAACGAATCTTCCGGTAGCGGTTGAGCATTTCGCGAGCATCGTCAGGCGCTACCGGCGCCAATGCGTCTGCGAGGGTGAGCAATGCCACGCGCTGATCGCCCGGGGTGGATTCCCAATCGATGCTGCGCGTCATCTCGAGCGCGTGCTCCAGCTCTTCCCGCGCGACGAGCTTTTGATCGAGTTTGTCTGCAAGCGTCGCACGGTCGGCGGTGGAAATGACGCGCTCGACGTCGGAGGAAGCGGCTGCAGTTGCCTTCCGGAAGTCGCGAAATGCGCCGATGTTATCGCCTCGCAGTGCAGCACACCAGCCGAGAGCATTGAGGACCGTCCAGCGCCGCGTTGCGAGTTCTTGCGGCCATGACGTAGCTTCAAGCAGATCGCGCGCCCATTGCGCGTCGTTCGCAATATCGAATTCCGCGGCGAAGGCAACGAGATTGACAATGTTGGACGCGAGGATCCATTTGTCGGCAATGGCGTTGTCGGCGAACTCGTCGAGCGCAAGCCGGGCTTGAGCCGGCGCGGAGTGGTAGTTACCGCTCGCGATGGCAACGGCGGTGAGCGCTTCATATGACCGAGCCCGCGTATGTGCCAGCGGCACGTCGTAGTTCGTGACTTCGAACGGCCCCGGCACAAGCTGAAGAATGCATTCGGCAGCGTGACCGAATCCGGCGACGTCGCCTTGGGTGAAATCCAGCAAGCCGAGATAATAGTCGGCTTCCGCGGCCATCGGGGTGCACGCAGCGCCGATTGCGTGAACCCGAGCCTCGCTTAGCCGGACCTGCGCCGGTTGGAACTCGCCAAGGCGTGTTAGCGCAGCGCCCCATAAGAGATCACGCTCGGCAACGAGCGCATGCGGCTCAACCGCACCGGCGATCGGGCCTAACTCTGCAATTGCATCTTGCGGCCGGCTCGACCGGATGAGGGCACGAGCGCGCAATAGACGCGATGAAACGTCATCCCGTCCGTTCAGCTCGCTCAGGCATGCGGAAAGTTCCGCCCCGCGATATGCGGAGAGGCCATTCTCATAAGACCCAATCCGAGGCCGAAGCCTCGTGACAGCACGCAAAAATCAACCCCGAGAAGCTAGCTTCGTGGTTGATTTCTCGCCCGGGCGATCAGTTCCCGGCGCTTGAGCCGTGAATTGATCAAGTCCTCGTTAAGTTAGCCGCTGAGAACGGCGCCCGTATAAGCCGCGTGCATGAAGTGGCCGGCGACGCTAATGAGGTGAGCGATGAAGACGAGGACGCTTTGCGATGGGGAAATGAACATCAGGGCGCTTTGCATTGGGGAAAGGCCTTCCGAGGAGCGAGCTCCAGAATTGGAGCCGGGGGGACATGCTCACAAAGGTAGACCAGGAGCACAAAGAAAGCCTATGCGACCGCTAGGCCCAAAACGCGAATAACAGGGCCATAAGACCCTATTTATGTGTGATCCTTAACACAGGTCATCGGACGAACTCAGCAATACTTTAGCGTTTGCTTCCCGGCTGGCCGCGGTTCACCGGCCCGGAAGCGCTTGACGGGGTCGTGCGGCCCACGATACACTCCCGGGGTTCTCGGGCGAATGGCGGAATTGGTAGACGCGCTGGATTTAGGTTCCAGTGGGGCAACCCATCAGAGTTCGAGTCTCTGCTCGCCCACCAGTTTGCCGGTCGTCCAGGCAGAGCCGGTGGCCGTTCCTGCGGAAGTAGCTCAGTGGTAGAGCATCGCCTTGCCAAGGCGAGGGTCGCGAGTTCGAATCTCGTCTTCCGCTCCAATAGCAACCGCACTGCCGGTCTCGTTATTAACGTAGATGCCGTTACCCACGACGGCGCGTAGGCGCCGTTACCCAGGAAGCCGTGGCCGCAACCGGTCGCGGCTTTTCCCTAGAAAGGCCAGTCGCGTGAGCGCCGCCACCATCAAACACCTCGATCCCACCCAGGTCGAACTCGAAATCGCGATCACTCCGGACGAGCTCGACGCCGCCCGCGAGCGCGCGTTCCGCCAGCTCGTGAAAAACGTGCGCATTCCCGGCTTCCGTCCGGGAAAAGCGCCGCGCAAGGTATTCGAGGCGCAGTATGGGACGGCCGCGATCGAGGAGCGCGCGATGGACGCCGTCGTTCCGGGCGCTTACAGCAAGGCGCTGCAAGAAAACGACCTCGTGCCGGTCGATGAGCCCCAGCTCGAGCTGCTGCCGAAGGAAGACGGGGAGCCGGTTCGCGTCCGCGCGACCGTCTCGGTGCGGCCCCACATCGAACTTCGCGACTACAAGGGCATCGAGCTTAGCGGGCCGTCGACGGACGTGAGCGACGAAGAACTGGAGCAGGCGCTGCAGGCGCTGCGCAAGGACGCCGGCACGCTCGTCCCGGTCGATCGCCCCGTTGCGCCGGGCGACGTGCCGACCCTCGACTACGAAGGGAAGATTGACGGCGTCCCGTTCGAGGGCGGAAAAGCCGAAGGTCAGCCGACCGAAATCGATGCGGATCGGTTCATTCCCGGCTTTGCCGCGGGGATCACGGGCATGAGCGCGGGCGAAACCAAGGACATCGAAGCCCAGTTTCCGGACCCGTACGGCAACCCTGATCTAGCCGGCAAGACGGCTATTTTTACGGTGACCGTGCACGAAAACAAGGCTGCCGAGTTGCCCGAACTCGACGATGAGTTCGCCAAGCGCTTCGGAGGCGAGAACGCGACGGTGGGTTCGCTGCGCGACGATCTGCGCAACCGCTTAGAGGCAAACGCGAGAACGCGCCGGCGACGCGTTCTCAGCGCCCCGCTGCTCGAGAAGCTCGCTGCGGCCTACGATTTTCCGCTGCCCGAAGTGCTGGTTGAGCGCAACGCTTCGGCGCTCGAAGACGAGGCCAAGGAGTACGCTAGCCGGACGGGTCTCGAGTGGGAGAAATACCTCGAGGAGCAGGGCAAGGACGCCGAGGAGCTGCGGGCGGAGTACCGCGCAGAAGCGGAGCGCCGGGTCAAGTCGACGCTCCTGCTCGAAGCAATCGCGAAGGCCGAGAACATCCAGGCGACGCCGGACGACATCGAGGCCGAAGTCCGCCAGCTGAGCCGGCAGTACGGGCAGCCGCGTGAAGCGATCGTCGAGATGCTGCGCTCGAACTTCAGCGCGCTGGTCGACGGCATCGTCCGGACGAAGACGATCGAGTTTCTGGTCGACCAGGCCAATATCTCCGAGGTAGGGGAGGCTGCGCCGCCTGCCGAGAGCCTATAATAGGAGGGTCCCGCTCGAGCGACCCGCCCGTTCGGTCAGTCCGTTGCCTTTGAAGCAACTCTCGGCTTCCGTTCGTAGTCAGAGTACAAGTTAGTCCAAAGGCGTCACTAGGAGTTTGCAATGGGTCACCTTGTCCCAATGGTCGTTGAGCAGAGCGCGCGTGGCGAGCGGGCGTTCGACATCTACTCCCGGCTGCTCAAGGAGCGCATTATCTTCATCGGCGGCGTCGTGGACGACGGCCTGGCCAATTTGGTGATCGCCCAGCTCCTCTTCTTGGAGCGTGAGGACCCCGATAAAGACATAGATATGTATATCAACAGTCCGGGTGGCAGCGTCACGGCGGGTCTCTCGATCTATGACACGATGCAGCTGATCCGTCCGGACGTGGCGACGATCTGCGCCGGCATGGCCGCGTCGATGGGTTCGATCCTCCTGACCGGCGGCACCCACGGTAAGCGCTACGCACTCCAACACTCGAAGATCCTGATCCATCAGCCCTGGGTTCAGCAGATCGGCGGCCAAGCAACCGACGTCGAGATTGCCGCTCGCGACTTGATCGCCACCCGGCGGATGCTTGCGGGCATCTACGAACACACGACGAAGAAACCCATCGAGCAGATTCTCAAGGATATCGATCGGGACTACTACATGACAGCGGAAGAGGCTCGCGACTACGGACTCGTGGACCAGATCTTCAACAAAGAAACGCGTTTCGGCGCTCCGTCGCCGGTGTCACAATAAGGATCGTGCGTGTTCCGATTCGGTGATGAGAAGGGTCAACTGAAATGCAGCTTCTGCGGGAAATCGCAGGAGCAAGTTCGGAAGTTGATCGCCGGGCCCGGCGTTTATATTTGCGACGAATGCATCGAGCTCTGTAACGAGATTATCGAGGAAGAGCTTTATAAGAACGTCGATGAAAACGTTCGGCTTCGCAACATCCCGAAGCCCAAAGAAATCAATCACATTCTCAACCAGTATGTGATCGGGCAGGAGCGCGCCAAGAAAGCGCTTGCCGTGGCGGTCTACAACCACTACAAGCGCGTCAATGCCGGCAGCGCCTCCGACGATGTCGAGCTGCAGAAGAGCAACATTCTTCTGGTTGGTCCGACGGGCTCAGGAAAGACTTATCTCGCGCAGACGCTCGCGAAGATTCTTGACGTGCCGCTTGCGATGGCCGACGCGACCTCGCTCACCGAAGCGGGTTATGTTGGTGAAGACGTCGAGAACATTCTGCTCAAGCTGATTCAAGCGGCTGACTACGATGTCAAGCGCGCCGAAAAAGGCATCGTCTACATCGACGAGATCGACAAGATCGCACGCAAGAGCGAGAACCCGTCGATCACGCGCGACGTCTCGGGCGAAGGCGTGCAGCAAGCTCTGCTCAAGATTCTCGAAGGTACGACGGCCAACGTTCCGCCGCAGGGTGGCCGCAAGCACCCGCATCAAGAGTTCATCCAGATCGACACGACCAACGTCTTGTTCATCTGCGGCGGCGCCTTCGACGGCCTCGAGAAGATCATCGAATCCCGCGTCGCTTCCAATGCGCTAGGCTTTCGCTCGCAGCCCGAATCGAAGCGCGACGGGCGCGTCGGCAAGCTCTTGCAGCAGCTGATGCCTGAAGATCTGTTGAAGTTCGGTCTGATTCCGGAGTTCATCGGTCGCTTACCAATCGTCGTGACGCTCGATGCGCTCGACGAGCTGGCACTGCGCCGGATTCTGGTCGAGCCGCGCAATGCGCTCGTGCGCCAGTTCCAGAAGATCATGGGCATGGACGGCGTTGATTTGACCTTCACGAAGGAAGCGCTCGTCGCGATCGCCACCAAAGCTCAGGGCCGCAAGACCGGGGCGCGTGGCCTGCGCAGCATCCTCGAAGAAGTCATGCTCGACGTGATGTACGATCTTCCGAGCCTTCAAGGCGTGAAGAAGTGCGTCATCAACAAAGAAGTGATCGAGAAGAAAGAGCAGCCGACGTTGATCTACGCCGATCGCCCGAAGGATCTGCCCGCCTAACTCAGCGTTCGGCGGAGCGTCCGGCAACCCCGAGCCGGGCGCATTTCGCAACGAGCGCCGTGCGCGTGCGCACGTTCATGGCCGCATAGACTTTCAGGGTTTGGTTACGGATCGTGTGAAAGCTTCGGCCGAAGTCGGCCGCGATTTCTCGTGACGTCTTGCCCTCGCAGATGGCGAGCATGACGCGGCGTTCGGCTGAGGTCAGCTTGCCGAGGCCGGATTGCGAACGCTCCATTCGCCGCTTCACTTCGGTTGCGAGCCAGCTGGAGGGAGCTGGACGCAGCGCTCGTTCGGCCACCTCAAGATGCTGTTGATCTTCCTCGACGTCATGCATCAAAAGCGCCGTGATCGTTTCGCGGTAACGGTAGCCGAGGCGGGACCAATATTGCCGCGCCTGCGCGAGAGAGCGTAGTGCGTCCTTGCGAGAGCCACGGCTGATTTCCAAAGCCCCGCGTAACGTGAGATCGAGCGCGAAGATGCGCTCCGCGCCTTCGATGGCGACCCCGGCGGGCCGGCGCCTTGCCTCGGAAAGTAAGCGCTCAACCACCTCGCCCGAGGCGCGCTCGAGATGATAAGCTTCGAGCGCGAAGTCGACGACCAAGGCGCAGGCGGCATCATCGTGCAACGCGGGCCGGTCACAGAGATGGCGGCGAGCCGCCTCGAGGAAGCCCGCGGCCGCAGCCATGCTCCCGGCAGTGCGGCAGAAGGCAGCATAGTTCAGCGCTCCCGCTGCTCGGGTCGTGTCCCCGTCACCGAGCGTGCCCGCGCGTACGAAGGCATCGAGGGCGGCCTCGCGGCGGCCGGCAAGCATCAGCAGCCGGCCACGGTTTTGCTGAACGTAAAACCAATCTTCGCGGGCCTCCTTTCCGAGATCGGGTGGCGGGTCGATGTCGACGATGGACAGCTTGTCGAGCTGGATCGTCTCGACTGCGATCCACGAAATGTTACGCAGCAAGTTTCCACGGAGCCGCTCGTCGCGTTCGCCGGCCTTCGCGTAGCGCTGCAAGGCTCGTTCGAAGTGTCGCGTCGCCGCCGCAGAGCGGTCGCGCGATAGTTCGATCCGGCCCAAGAGTTGCTCGCGAAGCGCGCCGAACAAGCCGCGGCTGTCGCTCGCGGGTTCGCGCGCCAGCCGTTCGGCCTCGTCCAGCTTCCCCTCGGACCAAAGCACGATCCCAAGAACGTGTGCCGCCCGGTCGCGATCGCCGGGCGCGACCCCAGTCCGGCTCGTCAGCAGCTTTTTCGCACGCTCATTGTTCTGCAGCCGCCACTGGGCGGCGCCGTCGATCCAAAGACGCTTCTTGGTAAGCCGTCGGGCGATGCGGCGGCTGCGCTCGCCGTCGCCCAAGCGTACGGCGCAGCAGGCTGCAAGCAATAGGGTCTCCTCGGGAAGCTGCTCCTTCGCCGCGGCACCTTCGGCAACGGCCAGCGCTTCGCTTAAGTCGCCGCGCCCCGCATACGCTGCAATGAGTGCAGCCGTCCGCAACATCGTGCCTCCCTGCAATGCTCGGCGAAAGCGGGCTTTAGCATCCCTGCGTAAGCGTGACGAGCCATTTCTTGCGGAATAGCAAGCGAGGGTAATTTGTCCTTCGTATGCGAGGGTGGCCGGCGCCAGGCGCGAGCGGGTCCGCCGATGCGGCGGCCGCCCGCGCCCTGTTCCCATTCAAATCGCGGGGAAGAAGTCTGCCCGCCAGTGGTTCAAAAACCACTCGATCCAAACCGCCGGTCGCACGTAGGGCAACAGCGGCTTTCCTTCGAGACTGTCGAGCACCACGCCGACCCAGACGATCTCGCCGGCCGGGCCGTAGACACGCAGACGCGAACCTTTTCTGATTTCGTGCATCCGCGCGCTCGGATGTTCGTCTTCGTGGCCGTCGGAGAAGAAGGCTAGCGTCTCCGGCCGCACTTCGCCCCAGCCCCAGTTTTCGCGCAAACCCGAGAGTTCGCCGCGAAGGAAGCCGAAGTCCGGAAACGGTACCCGGCCCTCGTCGGCGAGGACCGCTATCGAACAGAGTCCGGGGTCGTTACGCAACACGGCAAAATCGTAAGAGATCTGGCGTTCCATCAGGGTCCGCGGATTGATCTGCAAGGAACGCGCGAGGCGAATCGCCGTCTCGACGTCGATCGGCTCGAAGCCGCCCAGCATCCGTCCTAACCGTTCCGGATCCATCCCGATCTGGGCGGCCAGCGCAGGCGTCTCCAGGCGCAGCGGATCCAGGTAGTCGCGCTGCAGCTCGGGACCCGGATGGGTCGCCGGCGCGCGCCGGCTCGAGGCTCGCTCGAGGAGAAAACTGTGCGGGCTCGCGGTTTCCATGTCTTCTAAAGTTCGGCGCCCGGGCGGCAAGAAGTGAGCGCGCTGGCGAGTCGAGCGGTTATTCGGAAAGCAACCGGGCAATCTGAGCGTCGACGAACGCGTTCTCACTCGGGGCGATGCCGGCTCCAGCAGCATGACCATAGACACTTTCGATGACGAGCAACTCGGCGTTCGGCAAATGCCGCACTTCGATCTCACTATCTTGGGGCGGAAAGTAGAGATCGGTGCGCGACGGCATCACGAATGCGCGGGCGCTTATCGAGCGCAGCGCTCGTTCGAAGTCACCTTCGTAACGCGGGTGCAGCGCGATATTTGCGGCCCGCCACGTCCAAAGCATCGCGAGCAAATCGTTGGCGTCGGCCGCGCTAAAGAAGCCTTCATAGTTGGCCTTTACGAACGCTTCTCGCGACTCCGCGCCGTTTTCTCGCCAGCGCTCTTCCCGGTACCAGGTTTGTGAAAGTCCCCAGCCCGCCCACACGCGGCCGACGGCGCGTTGCCCGGCGACCGGCGGGGTGTCATAGAAACCCTCATTCCAAGCCGGGTCGGTTTTGAGGGTCGCTTCGATACCGTCGAGAAAAACGACGTTGTGTTCCGCAGTCCGCGCCGAACCGCACACGGGGGCGATGCGTTCGACCATGTCCGGATGCGCGGCGGCCCAGTGAAACGATTGCTGCGCTCCCATCGAAAAACCGGTGACGAGCGCGATACGTTCGATGCCGAAGCATTCGGTGACCAGGCGATGTTGCGCTGCCACGTTGTCGTACACGGTAACGTGTGGAAACCCGCCGCGGCCTTGCGCGCCAGGCGTATTGCTCGGAGACGACGAGAGCCCCGCGCCGAACAGATTCGGGCAGATGACGAACCATTGCGCGGGGTCGAGCGCCTTGCCGGGAGCGATCAGCCATTCGTTGTCGACGTGCGTCCCGCCGTACGCCGTCGGAAAAACCACCGCATTCGTTCCCGCGGCGTTGAGCGTTCCGTACGTTTTGTAGGCCAGCTTCGCGGCGCTGAGACTAGCGCCGTTTTGTAGCGGAAGGTCTCCGAGTTCGAAGAGATCGTATGCCCCAACTGCGAGACTCACTGCCATTCGATTGCCGCCCGCACCGCTTCGAAGTGAGCAACCAGGTCCCGAACGGCTCGGCTCTCGGAGGTTTCAAGCTCCTGCGCGAGCGTCTGCCAGCGGACGTCGCTCGCCGCCGCCTTGCTGAGCGCCGCGGCGGCTTCGGCCGGACGGCCGGCACCGAATTCGCTGATCCCGAGTCCGGCGAGATCGAGCGCACTCGCCGAAGGGAATGCGAGCGCTGCGCTCCAGGCGGCGACGGCGTCGGACCAACGCGTCCCGCTCTCGGGTGGTTCGGTCACGAGCAGATGCAGCAGCGCTGCTCCGCGGATACGTTGCGCTGCAATCGTGCGCGAGTCGAGTTGCAAGCTTCCCTCCGAAAGCGAAAGTGCGCCCGCGTAGTCACCGGCGGCAAAGCGGGCCGCGGCTCGGGCAACCGCCGCTTTGGCCACGCGTTGGCGTAAGGTGGGTGCGAACGTGAAGAGCGCGAGCAGAGCCGTCACGAGCGCGAGCGCGCTTGCCGCTAGGAGGCTCCCGCCGCGCCGCGGCGCCGGGTCTCGCGTGAGCACGGACTCGCGTTGCACATCTTCTTCGGGCACCGTCTCGGGTACGGCCTCCGGCGGATCCGCAGCGAAGCGATCGATGAGTGCAAGCGTGATGTCATCGTGGCTTCCGAGGCGTTGCGCCTCGTCGAGTATCGGTGCGAGCTGTGTCGTCAGACTCTCGAAACCTTGCTCGCGAAGGAGCCTGCGGTAGTTGCGGCCGATCAGAAAAAATTCTGCGTCGGACCGGAATGAGTTCGAATATCCGTCGGTCGAGACCAAAACGAGGGCAGGTCCCGGTTCGCACGGCGCGGTCAGGATGCGCATTCGGCGCCAGGCCTCCGGTTGGCACAGCGAGTGCGTCTCATTGATGGCGAGATTCGGGTCTTTGTCGAAGACACGCGTCGTCGTGTCGTCCTCATCACAAATGATGATGTCGCCGTCGCCGAGTTGCAGGTAGAGAATGCCTTCCGGCGCTACGCGCACGCCGAGCATCGTAGCGCCGTAGGCGAGTAATGCCTGCTCGTCCGTGTAGCGCATGCCGAGCCGAAGTGTCTCGACGCCGTCGAACGGTTTGGCAGCGATGTGCGCGAACACGCGCGCGCGCCAGCGCTCTACGAGATCCCGCCTGAGCGGCTGGATTTCGGCCGGCGTCGGTAAGGTACTCATCGCCCCCAGCACTTCGAGAACGGTCTCGACGGCAAAGCGCGAACCGACGTCGCTGCGAAAACAGCGTTCGCTGCCATGCCCGTCGGAAACCCCGCACACGAGGGGTTCGATCGCCCCGTCGCCGCCGTTCCATCCGAACGCGTCCTGATTGGGCGCGCCCGTCAATTCATGGGAGGCGCCGCGAACGCTGGCGCCGACGGCGCGCCAGCGCTGCTCCGGCGGTTCGCTCGGATCGGTCACAATGGCCCCCAGCCCAAGGCAAATTGCCCGCGCTGTATCATCTCCTTAGGCTTTCGCAGGCGACTACCGTTATCACTCCGAGACCCTACCAGCCAATGGTGACATGCCGCAGGGGCACCGGCAGGGGCCACGTCTAATCGGCAGCCATGCGGGTCGGCTCGATCCTCGGTATCGATATCACGGTCAATCTCAGCTGGCTGTTCGTTTTTGCGTTCGTTGCATGGTCGTTCACCAACCCGACCGGTCTCTTGCGGATGCCCGACCTCAGCGCTACCGAACGTTTGGTGCTCGGTATCGTGGCGTCGCTCTTGTTTTTCGCAAGCGTGCTCGTGCACGAGTTGGCGCATTCGCTGGTCGCGCGGCGGCGCGGCATTCCGGTTCGCGGCATTACGCTCTTCATCTTCGGCGGCGTATCGGCTATCGAAGGCGAGCCCGCGACGGCACCGGCCGAAGCCTGGATTTCGGGAGTCGGTCCGCTCACAAGCCTGATCCTCGGTGCCTTGTTTTGGGCGGTCGCGCAACCGCTTGGTGGAGCGCTGTCGCCCTTCGGAGCCATCGCACTCTACCTAGGCTTCGCCAACGTCGCGCTCGCGGTGTTCAACATTCTGCCCGCCTATCCGCTCGACGGCGGTCGCGTCCTGCATGCGCTCCTTTGGAAGCTGACGAGCGATCGTGACCGCGCTACCAAGATCACGGTCTTGCTCGGCCGTATCCTCGCGACGCTTTTGTTCGCGTTCGGTATCGTGGAAGCGCTCACGATCGATTTCGGTGCGGGTCTCTGGACGACGTTCATTGCTTGGTTTCTCTTGCAGGCCGGTACCTTCGAACAGTCACGAGTGACGATCGCCCGTGCGCTTGACGGTCACCTTGCGCGCGAACTCGCGGCGCCCGCCGACGCACGCCTTCCGGCCAATGCCACCGGGACGGAGGCGCTCGCTTATCTACGCAGCCACAACATGCGGGCCGTGCCCGTCTTCGTCGGTGATTCGTTCCTCGGCGTGCTGACCATCGACGAACTCGCACAGACGCCCGCCGCCGAGCTCGAGCGCTCGTATGTCACGAGCTTGATGACGCGCGCCGACGAGGTGAAGTCCCTGTCGGCGACGACCAGCGCAAGCGACGCCGTACGTGACTTCGCAGCCGCCAACGAACGCGCTTACGCGCTCGCCGGCGAGCGAGGAGAGTTCGCGGGACTGCTGACGCGTGAATCGGTCACGCAGTGGCTCGCGAACGTAAGCTCACCGAAAGCTAGCTGACCAGCGCGATCAACTGGCGACGCAGCGCCGTGACGAGCTTCTTGAAGGCCGCGGTTCCTTCGTCGTCGCTCCATCCACCCGGCGTTGGGTCGCGTGTTCCTTCGGCAAGAGCGCCGACGTCTTCGAAGACACGATCGGTGCAGCGGTAGCCGCGCAGCGTTATGTATGCGTTTGCGATGCGGGGTCCCGTGCCGGTATCGAATAACTCGAGGCGTGGCGTGGCAGCAACGAGCACGCCGACCAGGTGCTGCGCGTTGCACAGGCGATCGAGGGTCGCGGTTTGCGTTCCACTCGCCGGATCCCACGCGACCGAAACTCCAAGCCGCATCGAAAGGGCGCCCGCGATATCGCCGACGACCTGACCGCGCGCGCCGGCCACCCCGGATACGAGACCGCTTGAAGCTGCGAGCGGCTTACCGCTTCCGTCGTAGTGAACGATTGCGATCGGGTCGCTGACGAGAACGGCGCTCGGGCGGGCGGTCGCGGCGGCAACCGGTGCGCTCGGCGGCGGCGGACCAAGACTTGCTCCGGTAAACCGGCTGAGGTCAAGACATTGGCGCGAACTGTTCTGAACTTGCGCGTCGGCCTCGATGCGTACGGTATCGTGGCTGCAGGTGCTCACGAACTTCGAACCGGAGGCCGATCCGAGGACCTGTCCGTAGTAGACGTTTCCGTCTTGATCGACGCGTACGAAGGGATTGTTCGCGGCAAGCGTCGCCGAGCAGGTGATGGCGCATAAGCCGAGCGTCGTGACCACAAGCAGAGCGAGGCGAATCAGCGGCATCGGCGGTCGTCGGCCCGTTTAATTCTTGAATTCCGCGGCGCCGTCGTCGCACATGATCGTGCTGCCGTTGACCGCGTCGGCCGCCGGCGAACACAGCCAAACGACGATTTCGGCGATCGCGCCGGGCTCGAGTATCTTGCCGCGCATTTGCGCAGCCGCCAAGAACTTCTCGGCTCCGAGATCCTTGTAACGCTGGACGATCGGCGTGTCGACCGCTCCCGGAGCGATCGCGACGACCCGGATGCCGAAAGGCGCAAGTTCCAGCGCCGCTGCTTGCGTCATCATCTTTACGGCGCCCTTCGATGCGTGGTACCCGATGACGCCTCGCGAGGCGACAAACGCGAACACCGAGGCCGTGTTCACGATCGTGCCCGCGATCTTCAAGTCGCGCATCGCGCGGCCGGCCGCCACGATGCCGTAGAAGACGCCGTACTGATTGACTTTGACCACGCGGTCGAATTGGGCGGCGGTATGCTCGAGCAACGGAGCGTTTTCACCGACCCCAGCGTTGTTGAACATCGCGTGCAACCCGCCGAAGCGCTGCACGGCGTGCGCAACGAGCGCCTCGACCGAGGCTTCATCCGCAACGTCGGCGTGAAAGAAATCGGCGGTTCCGCCGGCGGCGCCGATCGCACTCACGGTTTCCCGGCCGCCGTCGTCGTCCAGGTCGGCAACCACAACCGAGGCACCTTCGCGTGCGAAGGCCTTTGCCGTGGCCCGCCCGATGCCGCTGCCGCCGCCCGTCACGACCGCGACTTTGCCCGCGAACGTGCTCATGCCCGCGGGATCGAGAAGCCGACTTTGCTGCGCCTGCGGCTATAGCTAAAGTACACGACGAGCCCGATAGCCATCCAGGTAAAGAAGCTCAGAATCGTCATCAGCGGCAGGCCTTTGAAGATGAGCGCCAAGGCGCCCAGCGCCGAAAGGATCGGCACCACTGGGCTCCACGGTACGCGGAAACCGCGTTTAAGGTTCGGCTCTCGGTGACGCAAGACGACGACGCCGATCGAAACGAGCGCGAAAGCGGCGAGCGTTCCGATGTTTACGAGATTCGCGACGACGTCGAGTTCACCGAGCGCTGCGACGACCGCCACGACGATCCCGACGATCGCGGACGAAAGAAACGGAGTACGAAACGTCGGATGGACGCGTGAGAAAAGCGGCGGCAGAAGTCCATCGCGCGACATCGCGAAGAAGATGCGGCTTTGGCCATACAACATCACGAGCAGGACCGTCGTGAGGCCCGCGATGGCACCGAGCGCCACGATGGCGCCCGCCCAATTGAGTCCGACCTGAATCAGTGCGAATGAAACGGGCGATGGTACGTTGAGCCGCGAGTAAGGCACGATTCCGGTCAAGATTGCGGAGACGATGATATACAGGACCGTGCAGATGGCGAGGCTGCCGATGATCCCGCGTGGCAGATCGCGCGCCGGGTTGCGCACTTCTTCGGCGGACGTTGAGACGGCGTCGAACCCGATATAGGCGAAGAAAACGAGCCCCGCACCGTTGATGATGCCGTCAACTCCGAACGGCGCGAATGGGTGCCAGTTCGCCGGAGTGACATGGCGGCTGCCGATGACAATGAAAAACGCGACCACAGCAAGCTTGGTCGCGACGATGATCTTATTGACGGTACTGCTTTCCTGCGTCCCTCGAATCAAGAGGACGGTAATGAGCAGAATAATCAAGGCCGCCGGCAGGTTGATGAACCCACCCTCGAAGGGGTTCGTCCGGAGCATCTTTGGAATCGCGATCCCGAACGTTGCATACAAAAAATCGGAGAAGTAGCCAGACCAGCCGATTGCGACGGTCGCGGCGCCGAGTGCATATTCGAGAATCAGTCCCCAACCGACGATCCAGGCAATGAACTCGCCGAGCGTCGCGTACACGTACGTGTAAGCGCTGCCGGAAACCGGAACGCTCGACGCCAGTTCCGCGTAACACAGCGCCGCAAGCGCGCTAACGATGCCGGCGATGACGAACGAGATCACGATAGCCGGTCCCGCGTTGAGCGCCGCCGCCTTGCCGGTAAGCACGAAGATTCCGGTGCCGATGATCGCGCCGACCCCAAGTGCCGTGACGCCCCAGACGCCGAGCGTCCGCTTGAGGGCCGGAGATTCGCCGGCCTCCGCCGTGCACTCGGCTAAAATCGTTTCGATCGGTTTGCGGCGTTCCAAGATAGCGGCCATGGAGGTGCTAAGTAGCCGCCGGGAAGCGACTTTCCTCGTCCGGCTGCCATTTCCGAGGCTCCTGCGGCGCGTCGGCCTCGTCGCCCAGCGATTTGCACCACCACGACACGTCATGCCACGCATCGAACTTGAAACCGATCCGGCGGTAGACGCCGACCGCCTCGAACCCGAAGCGCCGGTGCAGCTCGATGCTTGGTTCGTTCGGCAGCGAAATACCGGCTAACGCCCGCCGATATCCAAGCTCGGCCAGCATCGGAAACAGGGCATTGTACAGCGCAGTGGCAACGCCACGGCGGCGCGCATGCTCGGCCACGTAAATCGCAAGATCGACGGCCCAGCGGTACGCCGCTCGTTCGCGATGAGGACTCGCGTACGTATAGCCGACGACGTCGCCGTTCTCTTCAGCGGCCAGCCACGGAAACGTTTGAGTGATGCGCGCGACACGCCGGCTCATCTCGGCAGCGCCTGGGGGCTCGGCCTCGAACGAGTACACGTGGTTTGCTACGACCGGATCGTAGATCGCGGCGAACGCTGCACCGTCGCTTTGCTCCGCTCGTCGGATTTGCATGACCGTTTCGGTCGTCGGTGTTCGCGGTAGTTCCTTCGGCCGGGAGTTGTGTTTGTTCGTTCTCGCGGAGTCCCCGTCTGGTGGGAGCTGGTGCACAGTCCCCCGGCGGGGACGCCCGATTTTCCCCATCCATGGGGAAAATCTACTCACCCATTTTTCGCTCGAGCTCGCAGGATGCGAGCCTGCCGATGCAGCCATGGATTGCGGCCGCATCGGCCCGCGCCTCCGGCGCTCCGCGAAAAACTGGGATGCCCCGCCGGGAGACTGTGCACCACTCCCACCACGCGAAACTGCGCTTGCTCCGACCTGCGAAACTGCGCAGTGCTCCGGCTCGCGAAGATGCGCGAGCTCCCGCCCGCGGAGCCGTCCACCAGCTCCCACCAGACGGGACTACGCTACCCGCGCGCGCGAAACCACGAGATAGTATTCGTGCTTTATGGTGCAATATGACTGGAATCAAGGCGCAGTTTCCGCAGGAGCAATCGAGGGCCGGGGAGTTTGTACGGCAGGAGGATTCGCTTCGCGATTGGGTTACGGCGGATGGGCGCTCAGGGTTCCCTGCGGAAGCAGGGCGCTACCACCTTTACGTGTCGCTCGCTTGTCCTTGGGCGCATCGAACGATTATCGTGCGTCGGTTGCAGCGCCTTGAGGATGTCGTTGGGATGACGGTCGTCGATCCGTTGCGGGATGAGCTTGGTTGGGCGTTTCGCCCCGGGGCCGGGGCGGAAGCGGATCCGGTCAATGGATTTCAATATTTGAGCGAAGCGTATCGGGCGACGATGGCGGACTATCATGGGCGTATTACGGTGCCTGTGCTTTGGGATAAGGTGACGAAGCGCATCGTCAGCAATTCGGATGACGATATCATGCGGATGCTCGAGGTGGAGTTTGCTGCGTTTGCTTCCAACTCGTATGATTTTTATCCGGAAGCGTTGCGCGGCGAGATCGATGAGCTCAACGAGCGGGTTTATCAAAGCGTCAACAATGGTGTCTATATGGCCGGGTTTGCGACGCGGCAGGGGGTCTACGAGCGGGCGGCCCGACGGGTGTTTGCATTGCTCGATGAGCTTGAAGCGCGCTTGAGTTCGCGGCGGTATCTGTTTGGGGAGCTGCCGGTTGAGACGGATTGGCGACTGTTCGTTACGTTGATCCGGTTTGAGGCGGTGTATTACGGGCACTTCAAGTGCAATTTGCGGCGGATCGTCGATTATCCAAATTTGTGGGGGTATCTGCGCGATCTCTATCAGATCGACGGGATTGCGGGGACGGTGAATTTCGATCATATCAAGCGCCACTATTACATGACGCATGATGAGATCAACCCGACGCGGATCGTTCCGGTCGGGCCGATACTCGAGCTGGATGCGCCTCATCGGCGCGACGGCTTGTGAGCTACTGCGACTGAATTGAATCGCCGGTCGACGGCGTGCCGGAGACTCTTCGGGCGACCGACGAGTCGGCTGAGACGGACATGACTTCGAGCGTGCCGACCGTCTCGCTGACCGTCAGGATCTTGCCGCTGTCCGGGTCTTTGAGGTGCTTGACCTTGAGGACGTTGAAGTACGCGCCGACTGCGACGCCCTTCGACGTGCCGACGTTCAAAAGATAGTTGGCGCCGTCGATGCCGAGGACGTGGCCGCTTACGGTTGGGGCGGCCGGGCCTGAGCTGAACTTCGTGGGATCGAGTTCGCCTGCGATCTTGATCGCTTCATCGTTCACCAAGTGCCCCATCGCCGAGTTGACGAAGTTCGAGTTCTGGTAGCCGCCGCCGGCTAGGCCGACGAAGGCGCCGCCGCCGATCGAGGTTGCCCGGTCGGTCTGTTCGTCGGTGAAGGACTGAACGATTCGTCCCGTCTGCGCATCGACTACGCGCACGGCCACTTTGAGCGTCACGCGATCTTGGCGGACACCGCCGACCACGGCTCCGAGCGGCCCCGGAATCAGGCCGCCGGCGGCGCCGCCGCTCGTGCCGGTCTGTTCGAATTGCAAGACGTTGCCTTGAATGAGATAGTGAGCGCCGACCAAACGGCCGGCGGAAATCGCGGTCGCTGGATCGACCTCACCGCTCGCATCGAAGTGGTGTTCGTTCAGCGTGTGGTCGATGTGCTGCCGTTCCAAAACGTCGAACTTGCCCGTGTTGACGATATTGGTCGTGACGAGATCGGCGAGCGCGACGCCGGGTTCCCAATCGCCCCACCAGCCGTTCGGACCGCCGCTCTGCGACGTGAGACCCTTCATATCGAAATCGAGCACGGCGACCGACGGCCCGCTGGCCGCGCGTGCCTGCAGCGGACCGGCAGCGGCGCTCAACGCCAAAGCCCCCGCAACTATAAGCGCCGATCGTTTTAACATGCGACCTCCGACGGTCCGCTCGCGGGCTAAAGAGAGCGAGCGCTAGAGCCTTGGCAACCTCCGCGCGTAACCCCTGCAGGGGTTCGCATACTTCACGCGGCGAACATTTGCCGCAATCATGCACCCTTCGCCACCTTGGTGCCGGCGGGTGTGCTGCGGTTTTGTAACGACGCGCCCCGGAAATACGTTGTCGTAGCGATCGCAGTCATTTCCGGGAGCCGCAACAAGGCGGTTCCCTTGCAAGGGGACATAAGATGAAAGCATTTGGTCGGACAACCAGCTTCGGCCGCGCACTGGCCGGTGCAGCCGCGCTCGGTTTCGTGCTTGCGGCACTCCCAGCCGGCGCCGACGAGAGCGCTGCTCCCGGCACGCAATTCAATGCGGTCCTCGAAACGCAGGACATTAGCACGAAGAACGCTCAGGTCGGCGACGGTTTTACGATGAAGGTCATCTCGCCGTATCCGGGTGACGACACGAACTTCGCAGGCGCGCGTTTGCGCGGTCACGTTGCCGACGTCCAGGCGGGCGGGCAAGGCCACACAGCCAAGCTCGTGCTGCGCCTCGATTCGATCGTCTTCGCGAGCGGCGAAAGCGAAAAGGTCACCGGCGCGGTCAGCACCGCACCGGCCAAACCGGATAACACGACCGCCCGTAAGGCAATCGGCGCGGGAGCCGGCGCGGCGGTCGGATCACAAACGGTCGGACGCATTCTCGGCGGAACGCTCGGCAGCGTCGTCGGACTCGTCGGCGGCGCCGCAGCGGGCTTCGCATACGCGAAGAACAACCGGCCGAACTTGAACCTCGCACGGGGAACCGCGACGACGGCCACCACCTGGTCGGATATTTCGGTTCCGCGCCGCCAAGGTTCCGAATAACGTAGCGAGCGAACTGCTCGAACGCAATCATTCCCCGGATCGTCAAAAAGAACTGGCGATACCGAGGTATAATCCCGGGGTATATGCCGTCGTCCCATGCCGGTAGCGGCCGGCCAATCGTGTCCTACGAGCCTTCCGCCTTCATCGGTCCTTGGTCGGACGGCACGAGTTCCTTTGCCTGCCTTGTTCCGCGGGAACGGTATGTGATCGAGTGCCAGCCGCCGCCCCCGTCAAAGGGGGTCGGCTGGCTAGCTGACCTGACGATCGGCCTGACCTCGGTCGCCATGATCCTCTCGATTCCCGGGCTGATTCTCTATCTCACGCTACGCTAAAGGCGGAACTCAAGGATGACCGCGCCGGCCGACGCCCTGCCGCTCTCTGAGATCGGTGACGGTATCGTTCAGATTCGTTTGCCGATGAGCGGTAATCCGCTGCGCTACGTCAACGGCTACCTCGTCGCCGACGACGACGGCTATTCGCTGATCGATTGCGGCTGGAAGAGCGATGACGTGCTCGAGGCGTTGCACGCGGCACTCGGCGCGCTCGATTTGCAGCTGAGCGATGTACGGCGGCTGCTGGTCACGCACGTGCATTACGATCACTACGGCTTGGCCGGAACGCTCTTGCGTGCCGGCGTTCCGCGGCTCTTCATGCACCGTCTCGATTGGGAATTCGCGCAGTTGATCATGAGCGATGCGCGTGCGGCCGAGTCGGCGGCGGATCGTTGGATCGCGGAAAACGGCTTTGCCGTCGATGTCTCCGATGAAGAAGAAGAGCATATTCGCAAGACCGAACTCACGAAGCCAACCGACGAACCCGAAGACGGCGATTCGATCGGACGTTTACGCGTCGTGTGGACGCCGGGCCATTCGCGCGGGCATCTTTGCTTCGTCGACACGCGCAGCGGTCGGATGTTCACGGGCGATCATGTGCTCGATCCGATCACACCGCACGTCGGCGTATGGAATGAAAGCCGCGGCGACGCGCTCGGCGAGTACGTCGCATCGCTGCGCAAGGTCGCTGCAATCGGCGCGAGCGGCGTGCTGCCGGCGCACGGCGAGCCGTTTGCGGATCTCGGTCGCCGGGTCGACGAACTTCTCGCCCACGAAGACAAGCGCGAGGGCCAGGTACTGGCCGTGCTTGCAGGGGGCCCGAGCGACGCAGCCGGCATCGCGCGAACGCTCCCATGGACGCGTCGCGAGAAGCCGTTCGAGTCGCTGTCTCCCGCTCACCAGCAGTTCGCCGTCGCCGAAACGATCGCGCATCTCCAGCACCTGGTCGTTCGCGGCAACGTGCACCGCGACGAGCAAACGCAGCCTTACGCTTACGAACTGGTCCGCTAGAACCTTACGGAGCGATCTCGATCGTGTAAATTGCGTTTTCGTTGATCGTCGTGTTGGCGAACGGCGTAGCGAAAGATAGCGTGCCGCCTGCGACGGTCGCCGGGGTTGTGGCGATGAGCGTGTGTCCAAGGTACGTGTCGGCCGTGTACGTGCCGGCCGGGAAGCTCGAAAGCGTGCTCGCTGTCGTGTCGGGGCCGAAGACGATCGTGCCCGTGATGCCGGGCTCCCAGGTGACCGCGATCCAGACGAGCGTACCGGCCACGTTGGTCGCGCCGCCGTCATTGCACTGACCGTTGCCCGTGCCGAGTTCGGTTGCCGAGTTCACGGCGCAGAAGGATGCGAGCGTGTTGCCGTTACCGACGGGCGCATTGTTCGGCCCGTACGTGATGGCGATTCCGTACGGAAAATTGCCGTTGGCCGGAGCGGTGATCGAACCAGCGGCGTTCGGCAACGCGGGCGTGCTCGTCGGGACCGGGGTCGCAGTTGGCACCGCCGTCGGCGCTGCCGAGGGAACGGGCGTCGGTGAGGCACCCGGCGCCAGCGAGGGAGCGGTGCTGGGTACGGCCGTCGCGGGCGATCCGGGGACGCTCGGCCCGACCGGCGCCGATGGGCTGCCCGAAGAACTGGAGCAGCCGGCGATCGCCGCGCCCAAAACAAGAACCCAGACGAAACGAAACATTCGCGCCTCCGCTAGACCGATTGCTGCGCCGTTCGGTGCAGCGCCACGGTCTGCCCTGCTTCGGTTTCGAGGGGTGATTCGAGATGCCCGGTATCGTTGAGGCGCACGATCAGCGGGCCGCGGTCGTAGAAACGCACAGTGTTGAGCGACGTGTTGCCGATCGGGTAAAAGAAATCGCGCTCGATGCCGAGGACGGTTGCGATGTAGGCGTTGATCGAGCCCGCGTGCGAGACGATCGCGATGTGACCCTCCGGATGGCGGGCGACGATGTCGTCGACCGCGCTCGTCATGCGAGCCCGGATGTGGGTACCGAGCTCGGCTCCGGGCACGGCATTCCAGGTCCCCTCCGTAAGCGCGATGTTCGCGAGTTTTGCCAGCCGCTCGCGCACGGCGGCGGCGCGCTCGGCCGGCTGGATCTCGCCGAGGGATTCATCGCCCAAGTACACCTCGCGTAGACGCTCGTCGGGCTCAACGTGCAGTCCGCTCGCGCGCGCGACCGCCTCCGCCGTTTCGCGTGCACGCAGCGTCGGGCTCGAGTAGACTGCGATCAGCGGCGTGGTTGCCGCCATTCTTCGCGCGAGCGACTCGGCTTGACGTGCGCCCTTGCGGCTTAGGCTCAAGAGATCGTAGCCGGCGCCTTGATCGACGTGTACGTCTGGGTCGGGCATCGCATCGGCATGGCGTATGAAGTGGAGCGTCGTCTTGGTTGGCGCGTTCGGTGTCATACTTGGTTGTCCGTCATCTTGCTGCCGCGCTCCTCGATTGCGGCCCAGGAGCAATTGAAGCTGCCGGGCAAAGCGCCGGAGATGACAGCGCAATTCGTTTTTGAGGATTGGGCGGCGCTCGAGCGCGCCGTCGGTACCGAAATCGCAAGAAGCCCGTGGATTACGATCACGCAGGGCATGATCGATGAGTTCGCGGAGTTGACGGGCGACCGGCAGTGGATTCACGTGGATCCGGTGCGAGCAAAGCGGGAATCACCTTTCGGCAATACGGTGGCACACGGCTTCTTGACGCTGAGTCTGCTTTCGCAGCTGAGCGCGAAATCGCTCGCGCTGCCGCCGGCAAAATTGCGCATCAACTACGGCTTCGACCGGGTCCGCTTCATCTCGCCCGTCTTGGTCGATTCCGAGATCCAAGCGACGTTTAGCGCGATGGACGTTCAGCACACCGCCGATGGTCTGCAAGTCACCTGGGGCGTTGAGGTCCGCGCGCGCGATGCTGCGAAGCCCGCGCTCGCGGCGACCTGGCTTTCACGCATCGTGCTCTGAGCGCTGAGCGCTGGCAGACGCCGGGCTTGGGTACAGCAGCAGCGTGAAAGACGTCCGCACGAGGTCCAAGGGGCCGACCCACGCGATCTCGCCGGGGCCGGGGCCCGGTTCGCGTGAAGCGGCGAGCGAGGGCGCTTCGAATGCGTTCATGCGCTACCTACGCATCCTTGGTCCGGGACTGATCGTCGGTGCTTCCGACGACGATCCCTCGGGTATTGCAACCTACGCCGTGGCCGGCGCGATGTACGGCTTCTCGACGTTGTGGATGGCCATCGTCACCTTTCCGATGATGGCTTCGGTTCAATACATCGCATCGAAGGTTGGTCTGGTGACGGGCGAAGGCTTCGCGGGCGTTTTGCGCCGCCACTACCCGCCTTGGCTTGTCTCCGTCGTCGCGTTCTCGCTCTTCGCTGCGAACACGATAAACGCCGGGGCCGACATCGGTGCAATCGCCGCGGCGATCAACCTGATCTTGCCGCACGTTCCAGCCGCCGCCCTCGTCATTCCGGTCGGCGCCGCACTGCTAGCGGTCCAGACTTGGGGCTCCTACCGCATGATCGCGAGCACGTTCAAGTGGTTGACCCTCGTCTTGCTCGCTTATATCGCGGCGGGGTTTCTGGCCCATCCGCACTGGCCGGACGTCGCGCGCGGCACGTTCATTCCCAAGATCGAACTGAACGCCGACTATCTCACGACGCTCGTCGCGATTCTCGGTACGACGATCTCGCCATACATGATCTTCTGGCAAGCGAGTCAAGAAGTCGAAGAAGATATCGCGCTCGGCCGCACCAAGCTGAGCCAGCGCCGCGGTTCGACCAAGCGGGAACTGCGCTTCGCCGCCGTCGACGTGGGCTCAGGGATGCTGCTCTCGAACATCGTCATGTACTTCATCATCTTGGCGACTGCAGCGACCCTCTTCGTGTCGGGTCAGCGACACGTCGAGACTGCAACCGACGTCGCTAAGGCGCTGGTTCCCTTCGCCGGACCCGCCGCCGAATGGCTGCTTGCCATCGGTTTGATCGGCGCCGGCGCTCTTGCCGTTCCCGTACTGACGACCTCGTCCGCCTACGCACTGGCGGGCGCCTTCGCGTGGAAGCAAGGACTCGACGAGAAGCTGCAGCGCGCACCGAAGTTTTACGGCATCATTGCAATTTCAACCGTCGTCGGTATGGAAATCAACTTCCTCGGCATCTCGCCCGTCGCGGCGCTGTTCTGGACCGCCGTCATCAACGGCTTGCTCGCGCCGCTCGTCCTGGTCGTGCTGATGCTGGTTGCCACCAATCGCAAGATCATGGGAAAGTTCGTCAACGGCTTCACCGTCAACGTGCTCGGTTGGGGAACGACCGCCGCCATGGCGCTCGCTGCGGTCGTGTTACTTCTGTCGTTCGGTCACTGATCGGGCCGGCAAACCCGCGGTACGGAGGAGGGCACGTCTTTCGATCTAAAGGTGCGCGGCCGTGAGTTATGTTTACACGATGCATCGGGTCGGCAAGACCGTGCCGCCGAAGCGTCAGATTCTCAAAGATATTTCGCTGAGTTTTTTCCCTGGGGCCAAGATCGGTATTCTCGGGCTGAATGGGTCGGGCAAGTCGACGCTGCTGCGCATCATGGCGGGCCTCGATGTGGAAATCGACGGCGAAGCAAAACCGATGGCGAATCTGTCGATCGGTTATCTCGAACAAGAGCCGAAGCTCGACCCGGAAAAGACGGTTCGCGAGACGGTTGAAGAGGGGCTGAGCGAAGTTTTGACGGCGCGCAAGCGGCTCGATGAGATTTACGCGGCTTACGGCGATCCCGACGCAAACTTCGATGCGCTGGCAAACGAGCAGGCAGCGCTCGAAGCCGTGCTGTTCTCGCAGGACGGCGACAGCTTCGATCAACAGCTCGAGATGGCTGCGGATGCGCTGCGCCTACCACCGTGGGATGCTAAGATCGGGCCGCTTTCGGGCGGCGAGAAACGCCGGGTGGCACTCTGCCGGCTCCTGCTCTCGAAACCCGACATGCTGCTGCTCGACGAGCCGACGAATCATCTCGATGCCGAGAGCGTCGAGTGGCTCGAGCATTTCTTACAGCGCTTTGCGGGAACGGTCGTCGCGGTGACGCACGACCGCTACTTTCTCGATAACGCCGCCGAATGGATTCTCGAACTCGACCGTGGGCGGGGCATCCCGTGGAAGGGCAATTACAGCTCGTGGCTCGATCAGAAGCAGCAGCGCCTCGCGCAAGAAGAAGCAAGCGAATCTGCGCGCCAAAAGGCACTGAAGCGGGAACTTGAATGGGTGCGCACCGCGGCAAAGGGGCGGCAGTCGAAGAGCAAGAGCCGCATCGCGCGTTTCGAAGAGCTGGCGAGCTACGAACACCAGCACCGCAACGAAACGCAAGAGATCTTCATTCCGGTTGCGCAACGCCTCGGCGAGCGTGTGATCGAACTACGCGGCCTTCGCAAAGCATACGGCGAGCGCGTTCTGATGGAGGACGTGAACCTGGTGATTCCGGCCGGGGCGATCGTCGGGATCATCGGTCCCAACGGCGCCGGCAAGTCGACGCTGTTTCGCATGATCGCGGGAGCCGAGCAACCCGATGGCGGCGAGATTCGCTTGGGTCCAAGCGTAGAACTTGCAGTCGTCGATCAAAGCCGGGAATCGCTCGACGACAAGAAGACCGTCTTCGAAGATGTCTGCGGCGGGAGCGACATCTTGCGTGTCGGGAGATTCGAGATGCCCTCGCGCGCATATCTCGGGCGCTTCAATTTCAAGGGAGCCGACCAGCAGAAACCCGTCGGTAGCCTATCGGGGGGCGAACGAGGCCGCCTGCACCTCGCCAAGAGTTTGCTCTTGGGCGCCAACGTGCTGTTGCTCGACGAACCATCGAATGACCTCGATGTCGAAACGTTGCGCGCTCTAGAAGATGCGCTCGGTGAATTCGCCGGCACGGTTCTGGTCACGAGTCACGACCGCTGGTTCCTCGACCGCATCGCGACGCATATCTTGGCGTTCGAAGGCGATTCCTACGTGCACTTCTTCGAAGGCAACTATCAAGAATACGAAGCCGATAAGAAGGCCCGGCTCGGCGAAGACGCGGCCCGGCCGCATCGCATTCGCTACCGCCCGCTAACACTGTAGTCCGCGGTTCCCGCTTACGCTGTAGCCCGTGCCTACGGAATGATGCGCCCTTGTTCGAGGAGTTCGGTCATGCCGCCCTCGTCGACGGGCCGGCTGAAGTAGTAGCCTTGGAAGCGGTGGCAGCCGAGTTGCTCGAGCGCTTCGAGTTGTCCCGGCGTTTCGACGCCTTCGGCCACCACGTCGAGGCGCATCGCCTGCGCGACCGCGATGATGGCCGCGACGATCGAATTGCCGTCCTTGTCGTCTTCCAAATGCTCGACGAACGAACGATCGATTTTCAAGGTGTCGGTCGGCAAGCGGCGTAGCAAGGCGAGCGAACTGTAGCCGGTCCCGAAATCGTCGATCGAAACGCGCGCGCCTTTGCAACGCAGCTCGCGTAGCGTTTCGATAGCGGAGCTTGCATTGACGACGAGGCTCTCGGTGACTTCGATGTCCAGTGCGTCGTACGAGAGGTCGGCGGCGGCAAGCGCTTCGGCCAATACTTCCGGCAGACGCATGTCGTCGAACTGGCGAGCGGAGACATTCAGCGCGACGCGCAGATCCGGTATCAAACGACGCCACTGTGCGATCTGCATGCAGGCGGCCCGCGCCACCCAGGCGCCGAGAGAAACGATCGTGCCGTTCTTTTCGGCGATGGGAATGAACGTGGACGGGGGCACGACGCCTTCGATCGGGTGGCGCCAACGTACGAGTGCCTCGACGGCGACGATCTTGCCGTTCGATTCGACGACGGGCTGATAGGCGAGAAAAAGCTGGTTGCGTTCGATCGCTCGGCGCAGATCGGTCTCGAGGCCGAGGCGGCGAGCGGCATCCGCGTGCATCGAAGCGGTGAAGAAGCGAAATGTATTGCGACCGGCCGTCTTGGCGGCATACATCGCCGAATCCGCGTTTCGCAGAAGCTGCTCGCCCGACGAAGCGTCTTCGGGCGCGAGGCTGATGCCGACGCTCATCGAGCAGAACACTTCGTTCTCGCCGATTGTGAAAGGCTGAGCGCACGTCTCGACGATGCGGGCGGCAAGCGTGCTCGCTCGCTCGCGCGAGCCGTGCGAGAGAAGCACGACGAATTCATCGCCGCCCGAGCGAGCGACGAAGTCTTCGCGGCGCAGGCAAGCCGACACGCGGCGTGCGACTTCTTGCAGAAGCGTATCACCGGCGGCGTGTCCGTAGGTGTCGTTGATCGACTTGAACTCGTCGAGATCGATAAAGAGCAGCGCGGCTCCTTGGGCTGCCGCCGAACCACTCGAAAGGGCGGCTTCGAGACGTTCCGTCAAGCTCGTTCGGTTTGCAAGGCCGGTCGTCACATCGAAGTGCGCGAGTTGACGCAGGTGATGCTCGAGGTTCTTGCGGTCGGTTATGTCGAGGACCGTGCCGCTCATCTCGATCGGCTGGCCCGTTTTGTCGCAAAGCACCTCGAGCTGCTGCAGCAACCAGCGCTCGGAGCCATCGGGGTTGACGATGCGGTAATCTAGCCCTTTGCATGGCTTGCCGTCGCGTTGCGCCTCGACGAGCGTGCGCCGAACGGTTTCCTGATCCTCGGGATGCATGCGCGCCACGAACTCTTCGCGCGTCGGATTCGAGCCGGAGGGCATGCTATAGATGCGCTGCATTTCGTCGGACATCGTGATGAGCCGCTTGCGGATGTCGTACGTCCAGCATCCCAGGTTCGCTAGGTTCTGAGCGCGCGTGAGATTCTCTTCGCTGCGCCGCAGCGCGCGTTGTGTCCGGCGCTCTTCGGTTACATCGAGTGCGAAACCCACGGCGGCGATGATGGCCTTGCCGTCGAGCGAGCGCAGCGGTTCAACAAAGAAGTCGAAGCTGTGACCTAAGCCGCGCAACGTGCGGCGGACGCTGCTGCCCTCGAGCGCCGACTGCAGCAACTCCTTCAGCGGGGTCGCGTCTTCATCGACGGAGAGCATGCTAACGATGTTGCGACCGATACTCGTGCGCGCATCGATCTTCAGTGACTCGAGAGCCCCGCCTTCAACCGCAACGATGAGCATATCTTCGTCGACGATAAAGGCGGCGGCCGGCAACCGCTTGAGTAGAATGCCGAAGACACCGGTGCGCATGGAGGTGGCCAGCTCGCGAATTTCCTTAGCGTACGGCCTCGATTGAACAACCGCAAGACGCGTCAAGGAGACGAGCTCCAGCACGCGGTAGGTTGGCTGAGGTATGGCATGGCCGGCATCTTATACTGGAATATCGGCATAGCGAGAAGGCGCAGGAGTTTCGCCCGAGCGCAAACGTGCGTGTTCCCAGTCATAGTATTTAGGGAACGAAGTGTCGGCGGTCACTCGATGAGTGGTTTTCGCCACTTGGAGCAAGCGGACGGCGGTCCACCGGCGCTTCGGTAAGCCGGCCCACGGTTCGGGCCGCCCATGTCGTGAGAAGATAAGCGGCGCTGGGCGGCAAATTGCCGAACCATCCAAGCGTTGTGAGGACAAAGATGCGGTTCAAGCTCTCTGGTTCGATCCCGGCGGCGTTGTGTGCGGTGGCGATTCTAGTGCCGGCCCTTTTTTCACCGGCCGTGGCTGCGTCCCAGGAGCAAGGGTCCACCGAGACTGCGGTGCTTGCCGGCGGCTGCTTCTGGGGCATGGAGGCGGTGTTCGAGAACATCGCCGGCGTCAGAGAAGTCGTGGCAGGTTTCGCCGGCGGCAACAAGTTGACGGCGCACTACGATCTGGTCAGCACCGGAACGACCGGGCACGCCGAATCCGTCAGGATCGTTTTCGATCCCAGACGCGTTTCGTACACGACGTTGCTGCGGGTATTTTTCAACGTAGCGCACGATCCGACCGAGTTGAACCGGCAGGGTCCCGACGATGGAACGCAATACCGTTCGGCCGTTTTCTTCGCGAGCGACGCACAGCGCAGCGAGGCCCTTGCCTATATTCGTCAACTGACGGCGCAACGTGTTTATGCGGCGCCGATCGTCACGCAAGTCGTGCCGCTTGAGGGCTTCTATCCAGCGGAGGCATACCACCAGCATTTCGCGCAGCTGCACCCGGACAATCCCTATATCGTTGAAAACGACGCGCCGAAGGTCGCACTCTTGCGCAGCCGCTTCCCGTCCCTTGTGAATCAGTCGCTCGTCAAGCAGAACTAACGAGCCTCTACTATTTACGCATTAATCTTGCATGAATTTCATGCGAGATTAGCGTTTTTTTCCTGAGTGCATTCGAGGCGGGTATCCGATAATTCTCGCTTAATGTCAACGCTCGGACAAAGCAACGCGGGAAGCAACGGGTGTTTCGATACAGAGGCGCCGCTTTAAATGCCGGCGGGGAGCCGTTAAGAAGGCCCCGCAAATTCATCCGGTCGCCTTGTAGAGACATACGACAACGTCGGCAGAGCCGTCACGCTGTCCCTTTCCACGATCGTGTCCGGCAAATGCCGGGTCGCGCGATCCATCAAGGAGACTTATATAAGTGCTAAATTCCTATAGCTCGAAGATCGCGGGCTTTCTGGTTGCCCTCGCCGTCGTGTTCAACGCGACGCTGCCGGCGAAGGCCGATGACTTCGGAAAACGCTTCACGATCGACATAGCGCCGTCGTGGAATATCGCCACCAACGGTGATGCGTACGCGCAGCCGCCGCCGGGGAGGATCGCGTTCGGGTACAATCCGACGAACGATCCGCCGATCACGAACGATCTCTTGCTCGACTACGGGTTGAATTTCCGGATCGATAAAAAGAGCTCTTTCAGCTACACGCATTCGAGTTTCGACCTCACGTTCGGCCGGGTTCTCTCGATACCGGGTATTTCGCTCATCAACAAAGATGTTGACCGCACCGACACGCTTGCGATCAATCACACCTTCGGCGGCGGGTTGTCGGGCACGCTGTACTACTTCGACCACAACCGTCAAGACGTGCCCGGCTCGTGTAACAATCAGATCTCGTGCGCGCTCGGCCCGAACGGAACCAACGTCGCCAACCCCTTGTCGATCGACGAGCACGGTTACGGCGTCCATGGCGCTTACAACTTCGGACCGGAAACAAGAATCGGCCCGCTGTTCACCGCCGGCGTCGACGCGAAGTACATTCCCCGTCCCGACGTGGGACCCAAGGGCTTTGCGCTAGACGGCCTCGGCGCATATACCGGCAGCCAATTCATCTTCCCGTACTCGATTCAGATGAAGCTTCCGCTGATTCCGGACCGCAGCCTGATCCCGTTCATCGGATACGAGCGAGCCATCGAGCTCTTCAGAGGTGAAAGCACGGCGGAAATGTACAACCAGGTGAACTACGGGATCGTCAAGGTCATCAACCGCGACCTCGTACTCAGTCTGGTCAATGTGAACTTCGTCGAATGCACGTGCTCCGACACCGTCCCGCCCCCGGACAACATTCGCTTCTCGAATGTCATCCTAAAGCTCGACTACCATATGCCGCTGTAAATAAAGCACGGCGCGGGCGGACGTCGTGGCCGGCACGGCGTCCGCCCGCAAAGCGAAAGCTATTGGTCGTGAAGCTGGCGTTCGATCTGTTCGGCGCAGACGCTATGACCGCACGAGCAACGGAGTTCCAACGGATCGCGGCCTTCGGGCGACGCGCAGTACGGCGAGCACGCCGGCTCCGTGGGAACGACATCACAAAGACACGAGAGATTTTCGCAGCGCTGAGTCGCTTCGTCTACCATAGACGTAGCCTTCCCGCCCGCGACCGCTATCAAACGAGCGGCGGGCAGAAGACGTGAGCGCAACCGTGCTTTTCGACGGCGTTTGCGCTCTCTGCAATGCGAGCGTCGGAGTGATCAAGCGCAACGACCCGCAGGGGCGCTTCACGTTCGAATCGTTGCAATCGGAGACCGGTCGCGCGATGCTCGCGGCGTCGGGCCGGCAGGATCGAACGCTTTCGACCCTCGTCCTGATCGATTCGGCGGGTCTGCACACCAAGAGCGATGCGGCGCTGCGCATCGCCTCCGGACTGCGCTTTCCATGGCCGCTGCTCGGCGTCTTCGTGCTCGTCCCGCGCCCCCTGCGCGACGCCGCATACGAGTGGATCGCTCATAACCGCTATCGCTGGTTCGGCACGAAATGAGCGCCTTCGCGTTTCCCGAAGTCCAGCCGCATGTCTCTTGCCGAATATCCCGGATTCGCGTTTCTCACCGCAGAGCTGCAAGGGTTGCTGCTCCGGGTCGAAGACGGCGACGAGGGGGCGCGGCCGGAGTTGCTCGAGCGAGTGGCGGCTACCCTCAACGTCTTCATCGGGCTCGATCTGTTGCAGTATGTCTTCATGCCGGCCCCCGAGGAGGAAGCCTCCGGGCAAATTGAGATCGATCTCATTGCGCCGGCCGAGGAAGAGCCTGCCTCGATCGCTTGGTTTAGCGTGGACGAGGCGGGCTACGACGAATTTCGCGACGCGGTAACCTTGTTCGGAGACGTCGCCGACCTGCTCAATCCGCCGATCGTGCTCGATATCGACGATGACGAGGAGCACGAAGAGCACCTTTAGCCCTTCCTACGGCGCCCGGGGCTTGGTATACTCGACCCATATGATGTCATTTAAAGCGGTGCGATCATAGCTCGCCGCGGCTCTTATACGCGAACTCGGCCTCCCCGGACCACGGAGGAGCCCTCCAAGGAAGCTCCCCTCGAACTGTTCGGGACGATCAAGCAAGTGTTTCCAAGTACGACCTTCGCGGTCGAGCTCGAAAACGGCCAGACGATTCTGGCGCACATCGCCGGGCGTCTGCGGCGGCATCGAATCAAGATCTTGCCGGGCGACCGGGTCGACCTCGAAATGTCGCCTTACGATCTGACCAAGGGTCGAATCGTCTACCGTTATCGCGCCGGCGAGGCTCGCCGTTCCTAATCTCTACTAGTAGTACGTAAAAAAGGCTGCCTTCGTGTGGCGTCTGTCGAACGCTGTATTCACGGGAAACGAGGGTGGCATCCATGCCGCGCGATACAAAACTTCAAACGATGTCGGTGAATCTTCCGAGCGAACTCATATGGCGCATTCGTGTGCTCGGATTCAACGAAGAACTGAGCGCTTCCTCAATCGTAGAACAGGCGCTCTTGTTCTTCCTTGACGGACACACCGACGATGTGCTGGCGAAGACTCTGCGAGACGGCGGAGCGTCGCTGCGGCGGCCGTGACGCTTATTCGACGGCAGCCGGATCGGACGAGGCGTCTTCGACCGAAGTAACTCGGTCGGCTCCATGCAAGACCGCGCGCACGGGCTCCCCGCCCTGGCGCACGGCATCGCTAACGACGGCGTAGTGGACATGTCCGTGCCCGTGGTCGTGCTCGACGTGCAGCGTTCCCGCGAGAATCTGGCCGTCGGCTAAGGTGACGCGCACGGCTTTACCCGCATAGGCGCTCAGCTCTTGATCGGTCATGGTCGGGTCCTTTCGAGTTGGGGGAGTTTTATAACGGCGCTTCAGCTTGGTGCGCGACGTATTGCTTACCGTCGAAATACCAATCGGGTAGCGTGTCCGGGAATGAGATGTTCGTGAAGGTATAGTCGACGGTCGACCCGTCGCCCGTATATCCATCACCGACGACGCCGTGGATCGCGGTGACGACCGGTCGTCCGTCGAGCATGTCCAGGCTGATCGTGAAGGTTACGCCGTACACGTCTTTCGTACCCAAAATGAAGAGTTTGTCGGTCGCGACTACTTTGCGCAGCTCGAGGGTCGTTCTTTCAACCCAGAGTTCACGCAGGCGATTGCGGTCGGGGTCGCGCGTCGGAGCAATGACGAGGTGAAGCTCGTCGCCCTCCGGATCCATCGTTACGACACGGTAGTCGAATTCGCCGAGCGCGGTGACGACGCCGATCACGGGCAGAGCACTCTGCACCGCTTCGGGCGTCGGTACGTCGCTGACCGGATGGGGTCGCAGCGGGGCGGGTTCAAAGAGGTCGGCCGTCGGCGGTCCGGGATCGCGATCTTCGTTGAAGGCCGGGCGCTCGAAGGTCAGTTCACCGCGGTTGATGCTGCGGAAGATGCGCCGCGAAAGTGCAGCGCGATCTGCGGAGCGCAGCCAAATGTGTTCTTTGTAACTCTCCGAGTAGTCGGGGAAACCTTGATCCGTAAGCTGCTTGCGTTCCAGCGTGTATACGACATATGGCGGAGGCGGCCGATGCGACCTGAATTTCGCACGGATCAATCCCAGGATACGGGTTGGGGACGGTAACGGCGTTGCCTGAGGAGCCGGACTTGCCACGGCCGCGGCAAGGAACAAGGCGAGCATTCGGGATTCGTTCGCTGCGAGAGCCTCGACGCCCGTCAACTTTGAAGGGGCGGGCATGCGCTGACGTACCCCGGGTGGATTGCCCGCTTCCTTGGCCCTACGGCATAGTTCCGGGCGAGAATGGGAACAAGGTGAGGATGTCCATGCAATCACGATTCACCGGCACAGCGCCGCCGTACGCACGCCACACGGTTGCGAACTACCTAGGCGACATGCTCGCGCTCGAGCGGCACATCGCTGCGCCGATCGATTCGCAGCTCGACTCACCCGATCACAACGAGTATCCTGCGGCACTCGAGGTCATCTCGCAGATCAAAACGATGACGACGAATCACCAGAGCGCCCTCGAGGGTCGGCTGCTTGCGGTGGGCGGCGACCCCGTGCTCGGTTTCAAGTCGATCTGGTCGGAACTCTTCGGCACGGGCGCGGCTGCGCTCAACGTGCTTCGCAAGAGCAAAGTCTCCAAGAGTTTGCGTGACGACTATGCCGCCCTCTCGCTTGCCGCGATCGGATATACGATGCTGCACGCGACGGCGCTGGGACTCGGGGACGACGCGACGGCTCGGCTTGCGAAACGGCATCTCGACGACGTCAATCCGGTCGTCGTTGCCATCGGCCGTGGTATCGGTAGCGTCGTTTTGCAAGAATTGCAGGCCGACGGCGAGCGGGTGCACGTCACGGCGGCAGCTCTTTCCGAACGGGCAAGCAGAGCCGCAAACAACTAGCGGCGGCGCGGCGGGTCAAGTCTTCCGCGGGCCGAGTACGTACCGAGCGCGAAAGCAGCCGCTCGTGGAGTGGTTACGATTCAGCGGGCTCGAGCGATACTACGGCGCTCGGAGAATCTTCAGCGAACTCGATGGTGTCTTGCGCGACGGCGCAAAAGTCGGTCTGGTCGGCCCCAACGGTGCCGGCAAATCGTCGCTCGTGCGAATTCTGGCGGGTTTCGATGAACCCGACGGCGGCCTGGTCTCGCGCGCACGCGACGCCCGGCTCGGATATCTTGCGCAAAACTCGGGTGCCGACGCTTCGCTGACCCTGCGCGCCATGCTGGAACGCGCCTTCGAACGGATGCACGCCTTGGAAGCGCGGCTCCGAACGCTCGAAGCTTCGCTCGCTGCCGCATCGGCTGCGGGTGACGCCGCCGCCGAAGAGCGCCTGCTGCACGCTTACGGCGAAGCGCACGATGCGTTCGACCGCCACGGTGGCGTCGCCGAAGAGGGCCGGATGCGCGCGATGCTCGCGTCCTTCGGCTTCACCGAGGCGGACTTGGATCGCTCTTCAAGCGCCTTCTCCGGCGGTCAGCGCACGCGCGCCGAACTTGCGCGGATGCTGCTGGAAGAACCGGATTATCTGATCCTCGACGAGCCGACGAACCATCTTGATATCGAAACCGTGCGCTGGCTCGAAACGTTTTTGATCGGCGATGCGCGAGCTGTGCTCATCGTTTCCCACGACCGGTATTTTCTCGACCGGGTGACGAGCGAGATTTGGGAACTCGACGCCGGCGCGCTCGAACGGTACGAGGTGCCGCAGGGGCGCGGCTATGCGGCCTACGTCGAAGAGAAGGCGGTACGCCGCGAGCAAGCGCAACGCACCTACGACCGCGCGCGCGACGAAGAACGGCGCCAGAAAGCGGTGATCGCCGAACTGCGCACGCACGGTTCGCACAACTACTCACACGTTCGCAGCCGCGAAAAGCAACTCGCGAAAAGGGAGCCCGTGACGGCGCCGGTCGATACGCGTCCGGCGATCTCGGTGCGTTTGGATGCGGCCCGTCGCGCGACGAGCGGCTTAGCCCTAAGCGCGCGTGATCTGTGCGTCGCCTATGCCGAGCCGCTGTTCAGCGGCCTTTCGTTCGAACTCGCGCGTGGTGAACGTTTGGCCGTCGTTGGGCCCAACGGAGCCGGCAAGTCGACGCTGCTCGGCGTGCTCGCCGGTCAACGCGCACCCGATCGCGGCAGCGTGCGCGTGATGGACGGCGTGCGGGCAGCGTACTTCTCTCAGGATTCAGTCGACGAATTGCCGGCGGGCAGCACGGCGGTCGAAGCGGTGCTCGCCGGCGCCACGGTTCTCGAAGAAGAAGCGCGCTCGCTGCTCGGGCGGCTCGGGCTTGGCGGCGACGCTGGCGACAAGCCGGTCGAGGCATTCTCCGGCGGCGAACGCCGCCGCATCATGCTCGCGCGTTTGATGGCCCGCTCGGCCGACTTACTTTTTCTCGACGAGCCGACGAACGATCTCGACATTCCGAGTCGCGAAGCGCTCGAGTCGGTCTTGGCGTCGTACGGCGGCGCAATGGTCATCGTTTCGCACGACCGCTATTTGCTACGGCGGCTCGCGCAGCGCGTTCTCTGGCTGCACGACGGCAACGCCGTTGTGTTCGAAGGTGACTACGAACGTTTCGAAGCGATGCAGCGCACCGGCGAGGTTGCGCCCGCCGTGCCGAGGCCAAAAGCGCCGGCGAAGAGTCCGACCCCGGCAGCGCTCGAGCGCGAGGCGCGTCTGGAGCGCGAGCGGCGCGAGCGTGAACTGCAGAGCGCCGAGCGCGAAGTTGCCCGGCTCGATGCAGAACGTGCGCGCTTGGAGCGTGAATTCGCAGCACCCGACATCTACGAGGATCGTGCGCGCGTAACCGCGCTCGAACGAGAACTGGAAGCAGCGCGTCTCGCGCTTGATTCGGCATTTGCGCGGTGGGAGGCGCTCGCCGAGGCTGCGAAGGACGACGCATGAACGGTGCCGCTACATTTACGACCGTGCGAGCCAACGGGCTTGACTTCGAAGTCTTAACGGCGGGTGAAGGCGATAACCTCGCACTGTGCTTACACGGTTTTCCCGAGCACGCGCTGTCGTGGCGCGCTCAGATTCCGGCGCTCGTCGACCTCGGGTACCGGGTCTGGGCACCGAACCAGCGCGGGTACGGCAACACGCTGCCGCGGCCGAAAAACGTCGTCGATTACGAGATGCAGCATTTGATCGACGACGTTGCGGCCTTGATCGACGCTTCCGGTGCGCGCCGGGTGACCTTGATCGCGCACGACTGGGGTGGCGCGGTCGCTTGGATGTATGCGCTGCGCCCGCCGCGGCCCATCGAGCGCCTCGTGATCATGAACGTGCCGCACCCGGCAATTCTGCGGGCGCGCCTGCGTGACTCGAGCGCTCAGAAGTTGCGCTCCTGGTACTTTCTGTTCTTTCAATTGCCCGTGCTACCGGAGTTGCTGCTGGGTGCCGGGCACGCACGCGCGATCGGCCGGGTGTTCACGCAAACGGCGACCAACAAAGCACGCTTTACCACTGATATTCTCGAGGTCTACCGCGACCAAGCGAGCCGTCCGGGTGTGCTCACCGCAATGCTCAATTGGTATCGCGCCGCTCCGCGCGGCATGCGTGCGCAATTGAAACTCGGTGTGCCCGTCATCGACGTGCCGACGATGATGGTCTGGGGCGAGGCCGATGCGGCACTCGGCAAGGAAACGACCTACGGCACCGACGCTTACGTTTCAAATCTGCGGATCAACTATCTGCCGGGAATTTCGCACTGGGTGCAACAGGACGCGCCGGACGAGGTCAATGCGTTGCTGCAATCGTTCTTGAGCGAGCCTGCCGTTCAAGAGGCGTAGCGCACGCTCGTTGCGCCCATGTGTTTGGTGGCGGTTAGCGTGCCGCTATAGGGCGCGGTGAAGACCCCGGAGGTCGGGGCGACGTCGCTGTAGTCGCGTCCGACGGCGATCACGACGTAGCGCATGTCGACCGGGCAACCGTGGGTCGGATCGTAGGCCACGACGAGTGCGCCGGCTTCGTCGGGCACGAAGACCTCGACCCAGGCATGCGTTCCACCCTCGCCGATCAGATGACCGGAGACGTAGCGCGCGGCGAGTCCCGCGTGGCGCGCAAGCGCGAGCATGACGTGCGCAAAATCTTGACAGACGCCTTTGCCGCGAGCGAAGGCCGCGGAGGCCGTCGTCTCAACGGTGGTCGTGCCGGTGACATAGCGCATGTGCTCGTACACGAAGGCATTGATGGCCGCGGCAAGTGCTGCCGGAGCCGGGTATTCAATGCGCAGCCTACGCGCGGCATCGCGCAGTTCAGCGTCGGCGGCGGTGAGGATCGTTTGGCGATGAAGGATCCCGTCTTCGAGGACGGCCGGCGCAACTCGGTGTTCGGCGAACGAGCGAACGACGATCGAGCGATGGGCGAACTCAATCGAGGTTTCGATTCGTCGCGCAAAAAAGGTCGCTACCGGATTGTCGAAGGCGTCGCGGGTGTCTGCCATCACGGCGTGGGGCGAGGCGTCGAGACGTGAAGCCACGCGGCGCTGGTCGCCGTGAACCTCGCGCGGGACGACCATCAAACGATGATGGAGGTCGGCAATCGGCCCCGGATAGTCGTAACGAAAGCGCTGGTAGACTACATACGTCGCCTCGACCACGGCCGACCAATCAATCGCGTCGTCCTGGAGCGGCGTCGCTGCTCCAGGTTCTCCCGCGGATGGACGCGCATGCATGAAGCCGCACTTGCGTCCCCTTACCCGGCGTGCCTTTTACCGTTTGTCCAGCGTTCGCAGGTTCCGCGGCCGCTTCCATTGGAGTCCTGGTCATGGCAAAGAAGCGATCCTCATCAGCCGTGACCGTGCCTGGGAGCGAGCGGACCGCACCCCCCGGCGCCGTCGAATCCGGGCCGTGTGATGGAAACGAGCGCACGACCGTCACGATCGTCGTGCGTCCGCGCACCTCATCCAGAGATGAAGCCGCGGCACTTGCGCGCAAAGCGCCGCAGCAACGCACGTACCTTTCGCGCGAGCAGTTCGCTAGCCGCTATGGTGCCGATCCGGTCGACGTCGCGGCGGTCGAGCAGTTTGCGCTCGACTCCGATCTAATCGTGGTCGGAGCGGACTTGGCGCGCCGCAGCGTCGTCGTCGAAGGAACGGTGCAGGCCCTCTGTGGCGCGTTCGGCACGACCTTGCGAACCTACAAGCAGGGTGACCAAACCTTCCGTGGACGCACCGGTCCGCTGAGCGTTCCCGCAGAAATTGGCTCGGTCGTGCGCGGCGTATTCGGTCTCGACGAGCGGCCGCAGGCACGCGCCCAAATCCGCCGAGCGGTGCAGCCCGCGGCTGCGTCAGAGCCGACCTACAATCCGCCGCAAGTCGCGCAAGCCTATTCGTTTCCCAGCGGCCTGAGCGGCACGGGTCAGACGGTTGCGATCATCGAACTCGGCGGCGGCTTTTCGCAGTCCGATCTCACGGGATATTTCAAGGGGCTCGGCGTTACGGCGCCGAGCGTCACGAGCGTGGGCGTCGACGGCGCAACCAACGTGGCCGATCAAGATCCGAATGGCGCCGACGCCGAGGTGGAACTCGACATCGAAGTGGTCGGCTCGATCTCGCCGGGCGCGAAGATTGTCGTCTACTTCGCTCCCAACACCGATCAAGGCTTTCTCGACGCGGTGACGACGGCGATTCACGACACGACCAACAACCCCCAGGTCATCTCGATCAGTTGGGGCGGCCCCGAATCGACCTGGACCTCGCAAGCATTGCAGAATTTCGATGCGGCGTTCGCCGACGCGGGAACGCTCGGCATCACGGTGACGATCGCGGCCGGCGATAACGGTTCGAGCGACGGCGTAACCGACGGCTCCGCGCACGTCGATTTCCCAGCTTCAAGCCCCCACGTGCTTGCCTGCGGCGGCACGACGCTCGTGTTCAACGGTAGCTCGATTACAAGCGAAATCGTTTGGAACGACGGAAGCAGCGGAGGCGCGACGGGCGGCGGGATCAGCGCAGTCTTTCCGCTGCCGGCGTGGCAGCAGAACGCGGGCGTTCCGCCGTCGGTCAATTCCGGAGGAATCGCCGGACGCGGCGTTCCGGACGTCGCGGGCGATGCCGATCCCCAGACCGGATACAATATCAGTGTCGACGGTAGCGCCGAGGTTGTCGGCGGAACGAGCGCCGTCGCACCTTTGTGGGCTGCGCTTGTTGCGAGAATCAACCAGAGTCTGGGAAAGCCGCTCGGTTTCGTCAACGCGCAACTCTACGCGAACCCCACTGCATTTCGCGACATCACGAGCGGCAACAACGGCTCGTATAAAGCGGGTCCGGGCTGGGACGCATGCACGGGTCTCGGTAGCCCCAACGGCGCGAAACTGCTTACCGCGCTCTCAGCGGCCGCGCCCGCACCGGCACCTGCGCCCGCTCCCGCTCCAACTCCGGCCCCGAAACCTAAACCGAAGCCAAAGCCGAAACCAAAACCAAAACCAAAACCAAAGCCGAAGAAGTGAGCGTCGATTCGCCGCCGGTATGGGACGAGCGTTTCTGTGAATCACTACGCGAGCTGATGCGCTGGCGGCGCGACGTGCGTCACTTTCGTCCTGATCCGATTCCGGACGAGACGCTCACGGCGCTCGTCGCCGATGCGTCGCTTGCGCCATCGGTCGGTTACAGTCAGCCCTGGCGCTTTGTCAGCGTGGTTGATGCGGCACGCCGTGCCGCGGTCACCGCCAACTTCGAACGTTGCAATGCTGCAGCACTGAACGATTACGCGGGTGAACGTCGCGACGACTACGCCGCGCTGAAGCTAGCGGGCCTGCATGAAGCGCCGGTTCACTTGGCCGTCTTCGCCGATACGGCGACGACGGCGGGCCACAATCTCGGGCGCAAGACCGCGCCGGAAACGCTCTTGTATTCGGTCGTGGGCGCGATCGTCACGATGTGGTTGCTCGCGAGAGCGCGCGGCGTCGGCATCGGTTGGGTATCGATCCTCGATCACGAACAAGTCTCCCGCGATCTGGCCGTCCCCGAATCATGGATTCTCTGCGCATATCTCTGCGTTGGCTACCCGGACGAAGAACATCCGGTACCGGAGCTCGCGCGCGCCGGTTGGCAGGCACCCCTACCGGAATCCACGACGCTCTATCGCCGCTAGCAAACGTACGGCGTGCCGGCCTTTTCACTTTGGACCGGCGAACTCGGATCGCTCTCTACGTCGATGCCGTACTTCGTCAGGACGCCGATTTGCTCTCACTTGACTCATGTAATGTGTTGCATGGCGGCCCTTGTGAAAGCCGCGATGAATCTATTATACTAGACTTATGTCCACTATAGCAGATGCCGTTGCCGAGGGTATTTCGGATCGGCTTCGGCTTGAGCGGGAGGCGCGGGGTTGGTCGCTGGCGGAGCTGGCTGCCCGTTCGGGCGTCTCGCGCGCCATGATCAGCAAGATCGAACGCTGCGAGGCGAGCCCGACCGCCACGGTGCTCGTGCGGTTGGCGAGCGCCTTCGACTTGACGCTGGCGGCTTTGCTTGCCCGGGCCGATCGCGGCGACCGGCTCACCCGCGCCGGGGATCAGCCCGAGTGGCGCGATCCGGCGACGGGCTACCTGCGCCGCCAGATATTCGAACGCCAAGACCATCCGCTCGAGATCATACGCATCGAACTGCCCGCGGGCCAACGGGTCGATTTTCCGGCGGCGTCTTACGCGCGTATCCGGCAAGTGATTTGGTTGATCGAAGGCTCCCTCATCGTCGAGGAGGGCGGCGAGCGGCGGGAACTGGCGCCCGGCGACAGCTTAGCCTTCGGTCCACCCGTCGACAGCGCTCTCATCAACGACGGCGCGGTCCCGTGCACGTACCTGGTCGTTCTGGCGCGGAGCTGAGCGGTGAACACAACCTTCCGCATCACCGAACTTCGTAAGACCCCGCCCGTCATCGCTGCGCTCGCCGACATGCTGATCGAGGCGGTCGCGAGCGGCGCTTCGGTCAGTTTCATGCATCCGCTTGGGCCGCGGGCGGCCGCAGCTTTTTGGGAAGCTTCGCTGTCGGCAGCGGAGCGTGGCGAGCGGGTGGTGTTCGGGTCCCACGACGGTGACGCGTTGATCGGAACCGTCACGATGCTGCTCGACACTCCGCCAAACCAGCCCCATCGCGCGGAGATCGCGAAGCTGATGACCCGCGTCGCTTACCGCGGCCGTGGCGTCGGGCGCGAGCTGATGGCGGCGGCCGAACACGCGGCGCGCGAAGGCGGCCGAACGCTGCTAACGCTCGATACGGCAGCCGACGGCGGAGCCGCAAAGCTTTACGAGGGACTTGGCTTCGAATTAACGGGTGAGATCCCCGACTACGCGCTAAAGCCGCACGGCGGCTTGACCGGCACCCTCATCTACTGGAAGCGAATCGGCGAGCTAGCGCGCTAAGCGGTGCGGCGCCGGCTTTGGCGGCCGCGTGGTTGCGCGAAGCGCGCGGCTGAAACGGGTCGTTCGGCAGCGTCCGGACGCGGCGCAGCCGGCGGCAAACCCGGGAGCTTCGCCCGGTCGAGCCGTTTGCCCAGAGCCCGCTCGATTTGCGAGAAGTACTTTTCTTCGTCTTGCGAGACAAAGGTGATCGCGTCGCCGGTCGCTTCGGCACGCGCCGTGCGGCCGACCCGGTGCACGTAATCCTCGGCGACCATCGGGACGTCGTAATTGATCACGTGACCGAGTTCGACGATGTCGATTCCGCGCGCCGCGATGTCGGTCGCGACCAGGATGCGGTATTTTCCGCGTTTGAAATCGGCCAGCGCGCGCATGCGCTGTGCCTGCGAGCGATCGCCATGAATGCGCTCGGTCGGCACGCCGTGCTTCGAGAGCGCCGCCGCCAGCCGGTTCGCGCGCGCCTTCGTTCGGGTGAACACGATCGCGCTGTAGATCGCGTTGTCTTTGAGCAACTCGAGCAGCAGATCGACTTTGCGCATCTGGTCGATCGAGTACACCGTTTGCGTGATGCCGCTCGCCGGGGCGCCGCGCGTCGCAAGTTCTACGCGCACGGGATCGCGCAGCAGTGCTTTCGACAGCTCCGCGATCGGCGGCGGGATCGTCGCCGAGAAGAAGAGGGTTTGGCGTCCGGCCGGGACGTGTTTCAAGACGCGCCGCACGTCGGGAAGAAAACCCATGTCGAGCATGCGGTCCGCTTCGTCGATCACGAGGTACTCGACCGTGTCGAGTTTCGCGGTCTGTTGCGTAAGATGGTCGAGCAAGCGTCCGGGCGTCGCGACGATGATGTCGGTGCCGCGCCGGAAAGCGCCCGCCTGCGGTCCGAAGCCGACGCCGCCGTAGATTGCGGCGACTTTGATCTTCGTATACTTCGCAAGGACCTGAAGATGTTCGGCGATCTGCGCCGCAAGTTCACGGGTCGGAGCGAGCACGAGCGCTCGCGTCACGCCGCGCGGTTGGGCAGCAAGTGCCTGCAGCAAGGGCAAACCGAAGGCTGCTGACTTGCCGCTGCCGGTTTTGGCGCTGCCGAGAACGTCGCGCCCGGCGATCGCCGGGGGAATCGCGGCGAGTTGGACGGGCGTCGGTTCGGTAAAGCCAAGATCGCGCACCGCGCGTAAGAGCTCCGGTCGCAGACCGAGCTCCTCAAAAGTGGGATTCATTCAATTCTTTCGAGCATGCGCAATTCGATCGCACAAAGGCTCGAAAGATCGCGCTGGGAGAAGGACAGCCCATCATCGCACGGGGGAGGCTCGGCCGTCAAATCCCTTTGTCGGCCATCTCCAGACCGCGTGTGACGAGCGTCGTCACCCACGGATTCATCGTCTTGAAGCGTTCGTCGAGTGTTTGCCCGCGCACGTAGCGCGCATAGATTTGCTGAGCGATCACCGCGTAACGGAACAAATTGAAGGTCAAATACCAGTCGGCGCGCGAGCAATCACGCCCGGTCGTGCGCGCGTAGCGCTCGATCATTTGAGCGCGTGAGAGAAAGCCGGGATGGGAGGTCGGCATCACGCTGTTGCTCATCCCGCGCGGTTCGCCCGGCTCGAGCCACAGAGCCAGGACGTTTCCTAGATCGACGAGGGGATCGCCAAGCGTGCTCATGTCCCAATCGAGCACCGCTATTAGGCGCGCCGGGTCGTTTGCGTCGAAGATGCAGTTGTCGAATTTGAAATCGTTGTGCACGAGGCCGGGAGCGCCGGACGCGGGTCTCGTTTCCATGAGGCGGTCGATCAACGGCTGCGCGTCGACCTGATCGGGCGTTTCCGCGGCATGCCAGCGCTCGACCCACCCCCGCAGCTGCCGTTCGAGGTATCCCTCCGGTTTGCCGAGATCCGCAAGCCCGGCGCTTGTATAGTCGACCGAGTGCAGTGCGGCCAGGGTATCGATGAAGTTTTCGCTGAGGCGCAGGCAGGCGGTCGTATCGCCGATCAACTCGGGCGGCAGGTCGCGCCGGATCACGACGCCCCGGCGGCGTTCCATCACCACAAAATCCGCGCCGATCACCGCGTGATCTGAGCACAGCAGAAACGCCCGCGGCGCAAGCGGAAAGGTCTGCCAAAGAACCGACAGGACGCGATACTCGCGCTTCATGTCGTGGCCGCCCTTAGGCAACGGTCCATAGGGCGGGCGGCGCAAAACGTATTCGCGTTCCCCGAAACGGATCAGATAGGTCAAGTTCGCGTGACCGCCGCCGAACTGGCGTACCTCGAACGGACCGTCGCTCTCCGGCAAGCCGGCGCGCAAATAGGGCTCGAGTCGCTCGGTGTCGAGCTGCTCGTCCGGACGGACGTCGATCGTGTCGTTCACAGCAGTCACTTCGAGGTTGGTCCTTTCGCTTCGGCGTAAGAGCGGCCCAATGGACGATCGCGATATCGTCGTGCCCGGTGCCGTCGACGTTCGAACCGTCTTGCGGTCCGACCCGATGTACCGGCTCGTGGGCGCGCATCTTGCGTCTCCGTACGTGTTGGGTGTGGTCCTTGCCCTCCTGGCGATCTTGACCGTCGTGCTCGGGCCCGCCATGGATTCGCGCTTCATTTACACGGACTTCTGATGAGTGCCTCGGCCCTACTCGGCGCCGCGCTCAAGGTCGCGAGCACGGCCGTACTCGTGCTGGTGCTCGTGGACATCGTGTTTTACGCGCGATTTCCGAAGTCATCGCGGCTGGCGGACAGCTTCTCAGCCGGCTATCTGAACCGTGAAATGGCGAGCTTGCGTAGCCGGCCGATCATCGTGCTGGGCGATTCGGTACTATGGGGCTACGGGATTGAACCCGAGCAAACCGCGCTAGCCTATCTCGCCCGCGAGAGCGGCAGCTGGCGGAACCTCTCGTTCGCGGGCGGCAGCCCGGCCAACAGTTACGCGATGCTTCGGCTCTTAACGATGCACGGCGTGCATCCGGTCGCCATCGTCTTCAACGTGAACCTGAAAGAATTCAACGCGGCCGACAGCGCCTATCAGAAGTTGTATCCCGCCGTCGAATGCCTCAGCTGGAATACGCTTGCGCCGGGTGAGCGCGCGCGCTTGACCGTCGTGAATCGGCAAACGATCGATGCCCGTGTCAACCGTGGCGTCGAATCGGTTTGGCAACTCTACGGCATGCGTTCGGAGGTGCGAGACGCGCTCTTCGGCGAGGTCGATGCGGCGCACGCCCTGCAGGATGCCGTCGAACGCGCGAGCGGTACGGCAGCGCGCCGGGCCGTGGCCCATCCGCCGGCGCCGGAGAAGTTTGAAGGAACCTACGATCTCTCACCGCTCGACGATTCCAACGTTGAGGTCTTTTTTCTGAATCGGCTCGCGCGCGCGCTGCGCGCCCAAGGCATTCCCGGCTACGCGATCCTGACGCCGACCAACCACCGCCTCCTGCACGAATACATCGACGTCCCCGAATACGCTGCGCAGCTTGGCTACCTGAAACGAACCTTGCTCGCTCGGCACATGCACGTCCTCGACTATGACCGGGCGTTCGCCCCAGACGAATTCATCGACAACGATCACTTGACGGTCGCGGGGAACGCCCATCTCGCCACGCTCCTTGAGCGCGACGTCACGCCGTGATCTTCAATACGTGGTCCTTCGCGATCTTTGCGACCGCCGTCATCGGCATATACTGGCTCGCGATTCCGCAACGGATCAAACCCTATTACCTGATCGCGGCCGGCGCCGTTTTCTATGCCTGGGCCGTCCCTGCATACCTCGCCTTGATCGCAACGATGGCCATCGTGACGTACCTTGCAGCGCGCCTTCTCATCGTGCCGGGTGTGTCACAGAAGCGGCGCCGGCTCGTTTTCGCGCTGGCCACGATTGCAATCGTCCTGGTACTCGTCGTCTTCAAATACCTCAAGCTCGTCGACGCGACGGTCGATGCGATCGCGCGCAGCAACGTGCTGCCCGCGCCACAACTGGTGGTTCCGCTCGCGATCTCATTCTTCACCTTCGAATTCGTGCACGTGCTGGCCGATGCGTATCTCGGCAAGTTGAAAGACATCGACCCGCTCGATTTCGCCGTGTTCGCGATGTTTTTTCCAACCCTGGTGGCGGGTCCGATCAAGCGCTATCAGTCCTTTGCACCGCAAGTTCGCGCGATCGTGCCGCCCGAGCGGGGCGTGGCCTTGCTCGATCTGTACCGCATCGCCATTGGCCTGGTGAAGAAGATCGTGATCGCCGATTCGATGAGCGTGCTCGCGCAGCCGATCGTCACGCCCGGTGCTCCGTACGGCGCGCTCGACTATTGGGTCGCATGGCTCGCCTATGCGGCTAAGATCTATTTCGATTTCTCCGGCTACTCCGACATTGCGATCGGCACGGCCGGACTGCTCGGTCTAGCGATTCCGGAGAACTTCGACCGGCCGTACGGGGCGCCCAATATCGCCGCGTTTTGGCGGCGCTGGCACATGTCGCTGTCGAGCTGGATTCGCGACTACATCTTCATTCCGCTGGGAGGCAGCCGCAAGCCGCCGGCAGTCGTGATGCTGAATCTGCTCGTCGCTATGGCGATCGCGGGGCTCTGGCACGGCGCGGCTTGGACGTTCGTCGTGTGGGGCCTGTGGCACGGGGCCGGCCTTGCCGTCCACCGCTGGTGGTCGCTGCGCGTGGTCCCGAAGGTGGCTCTACTGACGGCCGGCGGCCCGGCCGTGCGCGTCTTTTCGACCGCCATGACCTTCGCCTTCGTTGCCTTCGGCTGGGTGCTGTTCGCGGCCACCTCGTTCCCGAATGCGGCCACCGTATACGCCGGAATGTTTTGAGAACGTAACACAGATCACCGGGGACGCCCCGCGACCGTCTTCGAAATAGCGCAAACAACCCAATGTTCCCCGTAGCCATGCGCCGCGTCTATCACGCCGGGCGCCGTTTTGCGGCAGCCTCGCTGCTCTGCGGATTGGTGCTCGGTCCGGGAACTGCCCGGGCCGGCGCCGGCCCATGGCTGGCGAAGGCGGGACCGGTGCGCATCATGGCGCTCGGCGACTCGATTACGGCCGGCGTCGGGGCCCAGGGCGTCGATACGGGCAGTGGTGGATACCGCGGCGCGCTCGAGCGCCTTTTGGACACGCACAGCTTTCACTACACGATGATCGGCGGCCGTTCCGACTACTCGGCCCAGGTTCGCATGCGCGCGCACGAAGGCTGGCCCGGGTACGTCTTGCGCTCGTTTCCCTCGGATCGCGCGCCGCAACTTTACGGAGCCGTGACGAAGTCGGCGATCGAGTCGTACGATCCCGACGTGATCCTCTTGATGGCGGGCACGAACGACCTCTTGCGGCTCGCCAAACATCGGCCCGGATACACGATTTCGAACATCGTCGAGAGCATGGATGCACTGCTTGCCCAGATCTTTTATCTGAAGCCGGGTGTCGATGTGATCGTGGCCGGCGTCGTCGACAGCCCGCGCGTTCACGCGTGCGACATCGCCCATTTCGACGGCATCCCAAGCGAAGGCGAATGCGGCGAAATGGACGGTCCGAGCGTACGGACACTCGTTGAGAACTTTCGCGCCCGCGGCTTTCACATATCGTTTGCGAGCGGCATGTCCGGCGCCGTACCCCGCGACAAGGAACATTTTCCCGACGGTATTCACCCCAGCGGCCCGGGAGGTTATGAAGCGGTCGCTCAGGCCTGGTTGCAGGCAATCGAGGACCAGACAAGCGACGACGCGACCGCCGTCGCGGGCGGTCTGACGAACTCGCCGGCTTTCGCCGGACCTTAACCGGACGGAGCGTTTAGCGGACCGAGTCACGGGGGACGTCCAAGACCGTGGAGCGGCTTGGCGTGCTCGACGGGCTTCGCGGCATCGCGATTCTGCTCGTCGTTTGGTATCATCTTTCGCTTGTGAGCGGCTACACGCCCGAGCCCGGCATGCTTGCGATGTTTGCGCGAAACGGCTACCTCGGCGTCGACCTGTTCTTTTTCATCAGCGGCTTCTGTATCGCGTATCCATACGCGCGGGCACGTCTCGAAGGCCGGCGGCCTCCCACACTGCACGAATTCGTCCGTCGCCGCGCACTGAAGATCGTGCCGTCGTACGTCCTTGCCCTGCTGGTCTTCGCGGTCGTCTATCGCGCGCGCTTCGATAGTCTGCCGGTTGAGGCGGCGCATCTGGTGGCGCATCTGGCCTTCGTGCACGTCTGGTTCCGCGAAACGTTCGGCTCCTTTAGCGGACCGCTCTGGACGCTCGGTGTCGAGGTGCAGTTCTACGCGCTCTTCGCGCTCGTTGCACCCTCCGTCGAGCGCCGCCCCGCACTCGTGTATGCGGCCTTCGTCGGCATAGCCGCGGGCTATCGCGGCGCGCTCGCCGTGTTCGGGTTGGACACGGATTTCGGCTGGGTCAACCAGTTGCCGGCCGTGCTCGACATCTTCGGAGCCGGCATGCTCGCCTCGTTCGCGTTTGTCGCGGTCCGTCGGCGCGGCGCGGGGCCGAGTGCCGGGTTTGCGACGGGCTGCGCGGCGTTCGCCCTGCTCGCGATCGTGGCCGGCTTTGCGCTGGTCGATGCGGTCGCGCGCGGTTCGGGCGACGACGGTGTGCGCCAGTGGCTCAACAGCTGGCGCATCGCCTTCGGTCCCGTCCTCTTCATCGCGACCCTCGGCATTGCGCTTGGGATTCCGGCCCTGCGTTCGGTGTGCGCGAGCCGCATATTGGCCTGGCTCTCGCTCGTTTCATACAACGCTTATCTCTGGAATCTCGAGATCGCCGTCGGCTTGCACAGCGCGGGGTTGCCGCCGTGGGCGACCTTTTGGCTCGGGGCAGCGGGGACGGCCGGCGTAGCCGCGCTGACGACCTATTTCGTCGAGCGCCCGTTGCAGCGCATGGGATTCTCGGCGACCTTCGGGCGCTTCGTGCGCACCGTCAGTCCCGTGCCCGTGAGGCCGTAAACAGGACGACGGGGGCCGCCCAGAGCACAAGCCCTTCATGGGAACCCTCGTCGCGGCATTTTGGCAAGGACTGATCAACGGCTCGAGCACCCGCGACCGGGCCACGGCGCGCCAGCCGCAGGAACTCGGTTGGTCCGGCTCGCTCGCGCAGGGGCTCTACTGGGTCGGCTTTCAAGTTTCGAACGTCGTCGTCTACGGGGCGCGCGACTGAAGCAGTAGGCGCTCGACCGTGTCGTAGCGGGCGACGAGGGTGTGCAGCATGCGCGCCGTGGCGCCCCACACATGGATACCGTCGTAGTCGAAGAGCCACGAGGGTACGTCGTACGCCACGCCGTGACGAAGGTGGTGCTCGATGCCTTCGTGCAGAGCACCCGTTGCATACAGGGCGGCAAGCGGCACCTCGTGGAGGCTTTGCGTTTCGCTCGCGTCGACGGCAAAGGTAACCGGCGGATCGAGAAATGCTAAGAACGGCGTCACGGTGACGGAGAGCGAGAGCGTCACGACGTCGTCGAGCCGGCCGGCGATGTGCACGGACTCGGGCGGCACGCCCAGTTCTTCCTCGAACTCGCGCAGAGCCGCAGCCTGCGCATCTGAATCTCCGGCGTCGATCAGGCCGCCCGGGAATCCGATTTGTCCCGGATTTCTGCGCAAGTGTTCGGCGCGACGGACGAAGACGATCGTTGGGTCCGGGTGTCGCACGATCGGGATGACGACGGCAGCAAGGAGCATCTGCGACGGATTTCTGGAGGGTTCGTGCCGGTCCCCACAAATTCGAAGCGGTCGTGCCGCGCCCACTGCGTTTTCTTTTCGATGCGGTCGCCATCGCCGCGGCGATCGCGGTGAAGCTCGCAACGCCGTCGCCCGGGTGGATTGAAGCGCATTACTCGAACGGGATCTACCCGGTCGTCGACCAGATCGTTCGCGGCATCACGCAGCCGCTCCCATTCTGCCTGGGAGACGTTCTGTTTTTTGGGGCGCTGCTTTGGCTTGGCCGCTATTGGGTCGTATCGTTACGGCGCGCGCCCAGCCGCCGCATGCAAGCCGCCTTGCGCGCGGCGCTGCGCACGGTCTCCGTTTTCTGCGCGATCTTCGTGTGGTTTGTCGTTTCATGGGCCTACAATTATTCGCGCATTCCGCTGGCCGAAAAGATCGTGGTCCATAACGAGCGGACCGACGAAGACTCGGTCGCTGCCTTCGGCAATCGCGTGATCGATGAACTCTCGCGCTACGCCGTCGCGGCGCACCGGGAGCACCTGAGCGACGCCGAGTTTGCCGAACGTCTCGAGCCGGCGTTCGAAGCGACGATCGCACGTCTGGGCGACACCGCCCGGTTCTCGCCGCCGCGCGTCAAGCCCACCGTTTTTCAGCCCCTAATGCAGCTTTCGGAGACGTCGGGCTTCACCGACCCCTGGACGCACGAAATCAATCTCAACGCCCGCTCGTTCCCGATCGAGCGCCCTGCGCTCTACGCGCACGAGTGGGCTCACCTCAGCGGCTTTGCCGACGAGGCAGAAGCGAATTTCATTTCGGTCATCACCTGCACGAGGTCGCACGACCCGCTGCTCGCCTACTCGGGGTGGATTCTCGTCTGGTTCAACCTGCCGTCGAATCTACACCCGACGCACCACATCTCGCGCCTCGCCTACGACGACATCGTGGCAATCGCCGCTCGCTATGAAGCGGAGGCCAACAAACAGGTCGTCAAGGCGCAACGCGCGGGGTATGACACCTATCTGAAATCGAATCACGTCAAAGCCGGTTATGCGAGCTACCAGCTCTTCGTCCGCTGGATGGTCGGCGGAGACTTCGACAAGAGCGGCTTGCCGCTCGTGCGCAGCCAAGATACGTGAAGGAGAAGACATGCTTACGAGCCACGACACGCGACTGCTCGGAAAGAGCGATCTCGCGATCAGCCCGATCGGCTTCGGGGCCTGGGCGATCGGCGGCGCCGACTGGAAGTTCGGCTGGGGCGCCCAGGACGACGCGCAGTCCGTGGCCGCGATTCAGCGCGCGCTCGAACTCGGAGTCAATTGGATTGACACCGCGGCGGCTTACGGGTTCGGACATTCGGAAGAGGTCGTCGCGCGCGCGCTCGACGGTCTCAGCGAGCGACCGTACGTGTTCACGAAATGCGGCCTCGTGCCGTCCGGCGACGGCGGAGCGCGCGAGGACATTTCGCGTAGCTCGATCCTGGCAGAGTGCGAGGCGAGCTTGCGGCGCTTGCGCCTGGAAACGATCGACCTCTATCAGATTCACTGGCCGACCGACAACCTCTCGGATATCGACGAGGCCTGGGCCGCGATGGAGGAACTTCGCGAGTCGGGTAAGGCGCGCTACGTCGGCGTTTCGAATTTCAGTGTCGAGGAGTTGGAGCGCGCGCGCAAGATCGCGCCCGTCACCTCGTTGCAGCCGCCGTACTCGCTCGTAAAACGCCGGATCGAAACCGATGTCTTGCCGTACTGCGCCGAACACCAGATCGGCGTAATCGTGTACTCGCCGATGCAATCGGGTCTGCTGTCGGGCGCCATGACCAAAGCCCGGGCCGAGCAGCTTCCGGACAACGATTGGCGTTCGCGTAGCCCGGAGTTTACCGAACCGAAGCTCTCGCGAAATCTGGAACTGGCCGAACGCCTGCGGGTAGTAGGCGCACGGCACGGCCGCTCGGCGGGCGAGGTCGCGATCGCGTGGACGCTCCACAACCCGGCCGTCACGGGAGCAATCGTCGGAGCACGCAGTCCCGAGCAAGTCGACGGGGTCGCCCGGGCGGCTTTGCTCCATCTCTCGGATGCGGAAATTCGCGAGATCGAAGCGACCTGAAAGAGCGCCTCGAGCGTGACGTGACGCACGATCTGCTCGCCGGCGCCCGCCGCACGAGCGGACCGCAGCCTCCGGGTCCGACAAAAAATACGTGCCGATAGATATTGAAGGCGGTTATGCGCGCCTCATCGCAGCCCGCCAACTTCTCCTCGACGTGCGTCAAGCACGCTCGGAAACATTGCAGCGCCTACGCTCCTACGCGCGCGCCCAGCTGGTTCGCTTCATGGGAACGACCGATCCCGTGACCGGCGCGCGCCTGCTCGATATCAGTGCCGAGGGCAACAAGCAGAACGGCGATCTCGCGATCACCATGGCGTTCTTCGATGGAAGCAAGCTGGTGGTGGCGGTCGATCGCTCGGGACATTATAGCGGCGCGGTCACGCCAGCGCACGCGGTGCCGGATTTCGGGCGAGTTCTCGACGTGCGCGTCGCCGCCGACGATTCGTCCGCCCAGATCGTGTGCGAGCCCCCGCACGCGCCGGGTACAGAACACGTCTTCGAAGTTCTCGATTTGGTTGCGTTGCTGCTCGACAACACGGTCGCCGTGCTCGAAGCAGAGGTGCCCGTTATTGCGCCCGAGCCGGCCCCCGAAACGGCGGGCCGGCTTCCAAACGCTGCCTAGCGCCGGTTAGCGGTGTCCGCCACCCGAGCTATGGCCGCCGCCTCCGCTGAAGCCGCGTGAGGCACTGCTGCTGAAGCTGCGGCCGAGCGCCGCGCGGCCGCTACCGGCACCGAAGCTCGTGCGGCCCGAGAACGTATGGGTCGCAAAGCCGTGGCCCGCAAAGCCGTGCCCCGGGAAATTGTGGTTCGGGAACCCGTGGAAGAAGTGGCCACCGAAAAAGAAGCCGACCGATACCGCGCCCGGATAACCCCAATAGGGATACGGATAGACCGGATACACAGGATAGGGATACGGGTAGGCGTCGCCGTCGTAATAGGCGGGTGATTCGTAGCTCGTGCTCGGGCCGTAGCCGCCTTGAGCGGCGCTCGCACCGGAGTCGTCGGGCGGCGCTAAGTCGATCTCGACCGCTTCAAAGGTCCTGCCGTTCGCATGTCCGACGATCGTTACGTCCTGGCCGGCCGCAAGTTGCGTACCGTTTGGATTGATGACGGTTCCGTCGTGCAGCGTCACGCTGTCGACAAAACCCCGTACGTCTTCGAGACGGATCGTGTACTGGCCGTCGATACTTTGGATCTGGCCTTGAATCGTCTCTTCGTTGCCGCTAGCGCCGGTCGCATAGCTGGGAACCCCATCAGCCGAAGCGGCGAGAGGCACTCCGGCGAGTGCGAGCACTCCGAGCAGTGAGATGGTTCTTTGCGCGATATTCATGGCGTGGATCCTCCGGCGTCTCTCTATTCTACCTTCCAGAACGCAGACCGTCTGCAGTTGGTGCCACCGACCGGAGCGCAGGCGGCGCGCAGCGAAACGCGGCGGATGCTCCGAACGATCGTTTTGGTTGCTGGGATGGGCCTGGTACCGCTTGCGGCACCGCCGACCCCGGCGCCCGTGCTCTTTAAAGCGGCCGATGGCGTCGCAGTGTATGCCCAGCAATATACGGGCGGAACGACGACCGCGCCGGTCATCCTGCTCTTTCACCAAGCTGGGTCGAGCAAGAGCGAGTACGCGCCGATTGCGCCGCGCCTTGCTCAGCTTGGGTACAACGTGCTCGCCGTCGACTTACGGGCCGGCGGTGACCTGTATCAGCCGACCAACGAAACCGTCCAGCACCTCGGTCACAGCGCGACCTACCTCGAGGCGTTCCCCGACATGGAAGCGGCACTCGCTTGGGCCCGGCATTCATATGCGAAAGCGCCCGTGTATGTTTGGGGCAGCAGCTACTCCGCTGCACTCGTTTTTGCGCTTGCTGCAAAACACCCCCGCGACGTTGCCGCGGTGCTCGCGTTCTCCCCCGGTGAGTATTTTACCGACAAACATTTTGTCGAGAACGCGGCGCGCGAGGTACGCGTGCCCGTCTTCATCGATAGCGCAGCCGATCCGGCCGAGGAAAAGAGCGCGCGCGACATCTACAATGCGCTGCGCTCACGCGAGAAGGAGCAGTACGTTCCCAAGAACGGCATTCACGGATCGTCGACCTTGCGCGACGACCGGGATCACGACGGTGCAGCCGAAAACTGGGACGCCGTCACGGCTTTCCTAGCGAAGCTCCACTAGCGAGAGTCAAATGTTTCCGTCGGCAGGTATGTGCCGGCATCGTTACGCCGGTAGATCGTCGTCGTGAAACCGCTCGCCGCATCCCACGCATGTATGGCGAAGCCGGGTCGTTCGGGATGCAGACGCAGGGGTGTGCTCCCGAACAACTCAGGCACCACTTGTGGCGCCGTACTAGGCCCCGTGAGCGCAAACGCATTTCCCCAGCGGCATGATTTGACGCAGTGAATGTGCCCCGAGAGCACGCGGCCCACGTTCGGATTGCTTTCGACGAGCGCACGCAAACGACGGCCGCCGCGGAAGCCGAAGATGTCGAGCAGATGCAATCCGGTACGAAACGCCGGCTGGTGGACGAGCAATATCGTGGGACGCTCGGTGTCCGAGGCGAGAGTCCGCTCGAGCCACTCCAAGCTGTCGCGGTCGAGCGCTGCGCCCGGCCACGGTCGCTGCGCGTTCGCGTCGATGCCGATCAAACGCACCTTGAAGCTGTCGACCGCGTAACGCACCAGCCCTTCGTCCGAGCCCCCGATCGTATCGGCCGGTAGGGTGGCGCGCAGTTGCTCGCGCTCGTCGTGGTTGCCGGGCACGACGAAATACGGCGTGGGGAGCGCGCGCATGATCTCCCGGAAGCGGACGTACTCTTCGCTGCGTCCGTAGTTGACGAGGTCGCCCGTGACGACGACGCAATCGGGCCGCGGGTGCAGCGCTTGTAGTGCTGCGATTGCGTCTTCGAGGTAGCTAGTCGTGTCGGTTCCGAAGTACGTCGTGCCTTCGCGCACGATATGCGTATCGGTCAGTTGCGCGATGGTTACCACTGGATATGTCTTCGCGATCTACCGCGGCAACGCTTCTCGCGTCGCTTACAACTGGTCGATGAAACGCTCGATAAACTTCGCGATGCGGTCGGGCCGCTCGAGCGGGACGTAGTGTGCGGCTTCGTCGACGATCTCGAGGCGGCTGCCTTCAATCAGCGCAACGGTACGCTTGTTCACGAAGTCCGGCGTGAAGGGTTTGTCGCCGGCCGCCGCGATCACGAGCGTCGGCGTTTCGATCGTTGCAGCCTCATCGGCAAAACTGAGGTTGCTCCACGACTCGTAACTCTCGAGCGCAGCAGGCGCCGCTGCCGCCGCGGCGCCGGCGCGCAGAAGTGCCGTGATGGCCGGGGGCTGTGGATGGTGGGTCAATTGCGCGAGCCACGCGTTTGCGATATCAGGGTTGCCGGGAATGCTGCGGAAGAGCGCATCGATCTTCGGAGGAAAAGCGACACCGTCAACCGGGACGGGCGCAATCAGCACGAGCCCTTCGACGGCCTCCGGACGATCGATTGCGAAACGCTGCGCGACTGCCGCCCCCATCGAGTGGCCGATCACGACGGACGGATCGAGGTCGAGATCGGCGATCAACGCGCTCAAATCGTCGGCAAACGTTTCGACCCGATAGGGGCCGCGCGCAGCGCTCGATTCGCCAAAGCCGCGCATGTCGATCGCGACCGTGCGATGACGTTTGGCGAGCAGCGAAATGACCGGTGTCCAGATGCTGGCCGTCGCGATCCATCCATGCAGAAATAAAAGCGGAATCCCGCCACGCGGGCCGGAGTCGGTGTAACTCAGTTCGGCGCCGTCGGCGGCCGTGAAAGTCGGCATCCCCGCCGCTACGCGCACCGCAATCCGTTCTCCCGGCTCGTCGCTCTCGAAGATCGGGCATGGCATGCAGGCAGGATAGCATCGGTCGCGCAAAGCGTGGTGATGCTGACCGTGAGAGAAGAAGGACGCCACGCATCGCCGGGCTCACGGCCACAGCCGCTAGCCTTTCACGGGGAGACGTTGTGGGCGGGCTGCTGGGATGATTCGCATCTCTACGCGATCGACCCGGCCACGTGGTCGGTTCTCGACAAGGTGGCGGCGCCGGGAAAGCCGTTCGGCATCGCTGCGTTTGGCGGCGATTTACGAGTCGTGTTGGCGGATGAAGGAGACGATCGGTACTTGTACCGGTTCACTCCGGGTCGGGGTTTCGATCTTGCGAGCAAGATGCCGTGTCCGGACCTTACGGGGTCGCACCTTGCGTCCGACGGCGGTGAGCTCTTTCTTGGCCAGATGGCAAATCAGCGCGTGCTCGTGCTCGATGCTAGCGGATCGCCCACTCGCGCGATCAAGTTGCCGACCCGTTGCGCCGGAATCGGGTTTGGGTTGGGTGGCTTCCACATGATTTCCGCCGACGAGGAGTTCGAAGAGTTGCAGCTCGCGCGGCTCGATCTTCAGAGCGCGGATCCCGACATGGTACCGGTGGCAGTGATGCCATCCGACGCGCGCGCGCTCGCCTTCAACGGAGACACCTGGTGGACGAGTCTGAGGGAATTGAGCGAAATCCTTTCCTTCTCGATCGGGGACGGCGCCTAGAGCGGTCGCACGCACCTTCTTGTTAAGGTGTTCAGCGAACGCTTGTGAATGCGAGCGCAACTTTAGCGAAGCGACCGGAAGTCGCTATTAGGATTTATTTTCAGTGCGGGCCGAATTGACTTTCGGTTCTTAGTAGGGATGATCGCCGTCAGAATCGTAGCGCGCAAGTGGGACTTTTTTTGCGACGCACGTTCGTCGCGGAATTGAGGAACGAAATGACGACCATTGCCGCGCCCACGACAGCGACCGAGCGGGCCGAAACATGGCTATCTTCGTTTGGGGAAGCGCTCGAACGCGCTGATATCGATGCCGCAGTTGCAATGTTTGCGGGCGACTGCTATTGGCGTGATCTCGTCGCGTTCACGTGGAACATCACAACGCTTGAGGGCCGGGACGCGATCGCCGCGATGCTCCGCTCGACGCTTCCGAGCGTCGCGCCGCGCAACTGGAAGCTCGACGGCCAGGCAACCGACGCCGACGGCGTCACCGACGCCTGGTTTACCTTCGAAACTGCCGCCGCGCGCGGTCGCGGCCACCTTCGGCTCAACCCCGAAGGCTGTTGGACGTTGCTCACGACGATGACTGAACTCAAAGGGTTCGAGGAGCCGAAGGGCTCCGCACGCGTGAAGGGCGTCGATCACGGCGTGGTGCCGGGCCGAAAGAATTGGCTCGAACGCAAGACCGAGGACGAGGCGACGCTCGGTATCACCGAACAACCGTACTGCCTGATCGTCGGCGGCGGCCAAGGCGGCATCGCACTCGGCGCGCGCCTGCGTCGCCTCGGCGTCCCGGCGATCATCGTCGAGAAGAATGCGCGTCCCGGCGATTCGTGGCGCAGTCGCTACAAATCACTTTGTCTCCACGACCCCGTGTGGTACGACCACTTACCGTTTCTGCCGTTCCCGGAACATTGGCCCGTCTTCGCGCCCAAAGACAAGATCGGCGACTGGCTCGAGATGTACGCAAAGATCATGGAACTCAACTACTGGGCATCGACTGAGTGCAAGAGCGCCGCATACGACGAAGCCAAGGGCGAATGGACGGTCGTCGTCGAGCGCAACGGCAAGACGATCGAACTTCATCCCAAACAGCTCGTGCTCGCGACCGGCATGTCGGCGGTTCCGAACGTACCAAACTTTCCCGGCGCCGAGACGTTCGCGGGCGAGCAGCACCATTCGAGCCGTCATCCTGGGCCCGATGCGTATGCCGGCAAGAAATGCATCGTCATCGGCTCGAACAACTCCGCGCACGACATTTGCGCGGCGCTGTGGGAACACGGCGCCGACGTGACGATGATCCAACGGACCTCAACGCACATCGCGAAATCGGACACGCTCATGGAGCTTGCGCTGGGTGGCCTCTACTCGGAAGAGGCCGTAAAATCAGGGATCACGACCGATACGGCCGACCTGATCTTCGCCTCGATTCCCTACCGCATCATGCCGGCGTTCCAGGTCCCCGTCTACGAAGAGATGGCCAGACGCGACGCCGACCTTTACTCGCGTCTCGAGAAGGCCGGCTTCCTGCTCGACTTCGGCGACGACGGCTCGGGGCTCTTCATGAAATACTTGAGACGCGGATCGGGCTACTACATCGATGTCGGCGCGGCAGAACTTGTCGCCGACGGCAAGATCAAACTGAAGAGCGGCGTCTCCGTCAAAGAGATCAAGGAGCATTCGATCGTGTTTTCCGACGGCAGGGAATTGCCGGCCGACCTTATCGTCTATGCGACCGGCTACGGTTCGATGAACGGTTGGGCAGCGAAGCTGATCTCGCAAGAAGTCGCGGACAAGGTCGGCAAGTGTTGGGGCCTTGGTTCCGGCACGACCAAGGATCCGGGACCGTGGGAAGGCGAGCTGCGCAACATGTGGAAGCCGACGCACCAACCCGCGCTCTGGTTTCACGGCGGCAACCTGCACCAGTCGCGCCACTATTCACAGTTTCTCGCGCTGCAACTCAAGGCGCGTATGGAAGGAATTCCGACGCCGGTCTACGCGCTCGCCGAGGTATACCACAAGGCGTAGCGTCGACTCGGGCGGTCACAAAAAAAGGACACCGGGTTTCGCCGGCGCCCTTTTCATTGCGTCTGGTTTCAGGTCCGCAAGAAGTTTGCGATGACCGCCGGGACGGACGCATCGAATCCCGAGACCTGGAGAACGTCGCGATCGCCCGGGTCTCCGATCGAATGCGACGTTGCCGTGGTCGCTGCGACGATCGATTTGACGCGATGACGCAGGCGTTTGCGCGTCGCTTCGAGGGCCGCTTGCGGATGCACGCTTCCCGCCCACGTTTCGCTATCCGTATAGATGACCAAGGCGTCGAGATCGAACTTGGCTTCGGCAGCAAAGCGCAACGGCTCGGCGCAGTCGGTAGCTCTGCCCTCGACGTTGGCTGCGAAGCGCGCTGCGACGTCGCGCAAACGCTCATCGCGAGCAACTTTGAGTTCGAAGGCGCTGTTCGCATCGGTAAACCCGACCAGGCGCGCGTTCGGCTCAGTTTTTGCAGTAACGAGTGCCATCGCAAGAGCAGCGTCGCGCGCCGAAACCGGCAGCCCGAGGACGCCCGTACTCATCGAAGCGGATGCATCGACCGCAACGAGGATGCGCCGATGGCTGGGTTCGACGTTTGCGAACGCGAGCTGGAAAGCGTGGTCGAGCGCCTCGACGACGCTGCCCACCGGAGCCCAGGTTCCTGAGCCGCGGATAGCCGCACCCGACGCGTACATGCGCCCGGCGAGGAAGATCGCGATTGGATGAACGCGGGCAGCTCGAATGCGCGCGCCGTCCGAAAGCTCCTCGACGACATATGAGGCCGCCTTCGAGTTTGCGACGAGCAACCCGCACTTCGAGAGGTTTCCGAGATTGCGAAGCAGCGCCGTTAGCGGCATGCCACGGCCCCCGTCCTCATCGTCGGACGTTCCATAGAGCAACGCTTCCATGATCGAAGCGTCGTTGAGCCACGCGGCCGGCAGCGCTTCGCGCGGCAGCCGCTTTGCGAGTTCGACATCCGGAGATTGGGCTTCTCCGGCTGCGTCGAAGTCGCGCACCACTTGCGGCAGGGGGGCGGCTGCCGATTCCTTGCCGACGGCCCAGGCATAGAGCGTTTGACGCGCGTCGCCGGAAGCGCACGGATGCGCCAGGCGCATCGCATCGCGATGTGTGAATCCCTGACGGTTGCGGTATTTCACCAGCTGATAGGCGAGTTTGTCTTCGTCCATCTCGTCGTACCACGCCGCGACCGCGCGGCGCAGACCACGTGACCAGCCACGACGTCCCTTGACATACGACAGCAGTTGGAAGAGAGTCGATCCCGTGCGGCACACGAGCGGAAGCGCGCGGTATCCTTGCGCGCGCGTAGCGAGGTCGGGGCTGGCAAGCGCGAGCGCAAGGACGTAGAGCGTGTAGTCTTGCTTCAACGCGCGGCCCGCAAGTGAGACCTCGACTGCGGATTGCACGGCACGCGGACCGTCCTCGACAACGCAGGCGAGGACGAGCTCCGTGGCACGATCGGTGAGCTTCTGCTCGCCGACATAGTACGTGCCGCCCTGCATGCCGACGGTCAGAAAGCGGTGAAGCAGTTCCCAGCGGTCGACGGTATATCCGTGACCGCCCGCTTCGTTGCGAACTTGGCGTGGATCGAGTAGCTGAGACTGCGGAACGGCGCGTGAGGGCACCGGCTTACGCAAGAACATGATAAAGCACCCCCTGTAGATGTATTGCGATCAAGAGAAGATTTCGACGATCGGTTTGTCCGTGTCGAAGATAACCGAACGTCAGCGCCCCTGATCGAAGCTGGAGTTAGGCGCACCGGAGAAGTTTGTGGAAACGGATTTTGCGATCCCATGAGGGGATTTGGATTCGAACCAATCGCTCCCAGATAGCCCGTTTCCGTTCGCCCCGGTGCGCCAACCGTTGATTTTCCCGCCGAAGACTAACCTTTGATGCAGAGCACGGCGCGCAGACTGTGCTCGACATCAACCAGATCGCTCTGAGCCGCCATCACGGCGTCCACGTCCTTGTACGCGCCCGGAATCTCGTCGAGCACGCCCGCATCCTTGCGGCACTCAACACCGGCCGTTTGGCGTTCGAGATCCTCGACTGTGAAACACCGCTTCGCTTCATTGCGTCCCATGCGGCGGCCGGCGCCGTGCGAGCACGACTGGAATGAATCGGCGTTGCCCTTGCCGCGCACGACGAAGGATCGCGCCCCCATGGAGCCGGGAATGAGTCCAAGTTCACCCTGGCGGGCACTGACGGCACCCTTGCGCGTCACGTACACATCGGCAGCAAAATGCGTTTCCTTTGCGACGTAGTTGTGGTGACAATTGACCGCCTGTTTCTCGATGGTGAAGGCCGGCAGACCGAGCGCCGGTGACCGCAGAGCATCGAGCGCACGCGCCATCATCAGGTTACGATTCGTGCGCGCATAGTCCTGAGCCCAGCCCACCGCGCGAACGTAGTCGTCAAACGAAGCGGTGCCCTCGTCGAACCAGGCCAGGTTGTTGTCCGGCAGACCGATCCCGCGCTTTTCGAGCTCGCGCTTTGCTCGCTCGATGAAGAAGGTACCGATCTTGTTGCCGATCCCGCGGGACCCCGAGTGTAGCATCACCCGCACGCGAAACTCCTCGTCGATGACGAGTTCGCAGTAGTGATTGCCCCCGCCGAGTGTTCCCAGTTGCTTGAGAGCCTTGCCGTTGTCGATTTTTGGATAGACCTCGCGGAACCACCCGAATCGTTCGGAGAGCTGACCCGCCCACGCGGTTTCCACCGAAGCCGGCACATTTTTATGCGCGTAGAAGCCGGTTGGAATCGAGCGTTCGAGTGCGTGGCGAATCGACCGCAGACTGTCCGGTAGATCCTCGGCGCGCAGCGACGTGCGCTGAGCGACCATTCCGCACCCAATGTCGACGCCGACGGCCGCCGGAACGATCGCGCCGATCGTTGCGATAACCGAACCAACCGTCGCGCCGATACCGTAGTGTACGTCGGGCATGATGGCGATGTGGTCGTGAATGAACGGCAGCATGGAAACGGCCGCCACCTGCTCGCGGGCCGAGTCCTCGAACTCGACTCCGTCGACCCAGGCCATTACGGGCTTTCCGCCCAGGTCAATTACTTGCATGACACCCTTTCCTCGATCGAGACCGACCAGAGACTGAGGTACTTGACCCACTCTTCATCAGACGTATGCCTACGCACGATGACGAATGGGATGAAACGCGGTTCCCCGAGACGCCGGCGCAGCGGCATTCGTGCTTGCTCCGGCGTTCGATCGCGCTTTCGTCCGTTGCACGTCGCACAGGCCGCGACGAGATTCGCCCAGACGGATTTGCCGCCCGCCGCCCGCGGAACGACGTGATCGACCGTCATCGTAGCCCGCTCGCTCCGCTCGCCACAGTAGCCGCAGCGGTAGTCGTCGCGTAGCAAGACGTTCTTCTTCGTGAGCGCCACGCGCTTGGGCTTGCGGCGAACGAAGTACAGCATCCGGATGATCGAGGGCATAGGTATGGCGAAGCCACCGGCCGAGCGCAGTTGCTTGGCGGTATTGTGGATCGCCTCGGCTTTGCCGGCGAAGATGAGCTCGACCGCGCGCTGCCACGCTGCGACGTTCATCGGTTCATAGGTTGAGTTTAGCACTAACACACTCGACATCGTGGCCTCCTTTCGAGCGCGGATCAGGTGAGTTTGGAGCCCGTGGCGGGAGTTCAACCCGCGCGTCCTCGTTGGAAGCGAAGCATGCTGGCGTAACATCTCACAGGCATGGAGCGATCGGCAAGAATCGAACTCGCGCTCGGATCGCATGGTGCGCACTGAAGGGGTCGAACCTTCGGCCTTCGCGTAGTCGACGCGACGTTCTCCCGTTGAACTAAGCGCGCGTGTAACGAACTGCGGAGCTGAACCGCATGTCTTCGTGTTATGAGCCCGACGGCGCGCGCGTCTTGCGACGCTCCGGCTGCCTCGATCCGTATCGATGGTGGACAGGGTGGGACCCACGGTGAGATGGCGCTTTGTAGGAGCGCTGCAATCGCCGCTATGCGACCCGTCCTTGGTGGTCTCGGAGTATTTCGAAAACTCGACCTACGCCTTATCAAGGCGCCGCTCTGGCCTCTGAGTTACGAGACCATGGAGCCCGCGGCCGGCGACAATCCGGCTTTTCCAACGTTGAGAACGCAGCGTCCTAATCAGCGTAGACGACGGGGCGTGGAGCCGGCGACGGGACTCGAACCCGTTAGGAGCGACATGAAAGGCCGCGTGCTTGACGCTTTGCATTCGCCGGCGTGGTGCGTTCGGTGGGTATCGAACCCACTTCCAATCGGGTAAGAACCGATAGCGTATCCTTTTAGCCTCGAACGCATGGCGGACCCAGCCGGTACCGATCCGGCGTCCCTCGCCTCGACAGGGCGCTGCTCCACCATTGAGCTATGGGTCCAGTTGTTAGGCTGCTCGGAGATGCTGTGTTTTCCAATGCGAGCCGCGCTCAGATGTCACGAGTCGATGGCAGTTGGCGCACCGAACTTCGCACTTCGCGATTTCGATTGGAAGTGTTTCAACGGAAACGTTTGCCTCTGCGACCATCTGCGAGATTCCTTGGCGCTTCTTGCCGAGATGATCGCGATGATCGAATTCTAGCGCGATCGGGTTGTCGAAGCCGCAATCGACGCACGATTTCAGGAACGACAGTGCTACCTCGCGCAATCGCTCACGCTTTGTACGCCTGTTTGTCTTGATGTTAGCAAGGTAGGACTGCCGATGCGGCCCATGATGCCGAGTTCGCGAGAAACGATTGTCGCATTGACGACACGCGCTTTGGAGACCGTCAGTCTTGCTCTTTGCAAGTTCGACAGGTCTTCATCGGCTATATTATAGCAGTTTTCTGGAGGAGAGTCCGTGGACTTGCACCCGGACAGCCCCTCGCGGGGCTTCGGCGGTTTTCAGGACCGCTGGCTTTCTATTCGCCCAACTCTCCGTAAGTGGAGGCCTCGGCCGGAATCGAACCGGCGATCCATCCGGATTCGAACCGAAAATCTCTGCGTCCCGAACGCAGCGCGATGCCAAGTTACGCTATACCTCGCTCGTGTCTCTTCTTTGAATCGAACAACGATCCGCGCCGTATGAGAGCGCTGCTACTGCCACTGAGCTATAGAGACGTGGTGGCGCCGACGGGATTCGAACCCGCGATCTCCGGCTTATAAGGCCGACGCTTTGATCCGGGTTAAGCTACGACGCGATGAAGATGGTGCGTGAAGTAGGACTCGAACCTACGAAGCGCGATGCGCAGGTGGGTTACGGCCACCGCCAATTGCCGCTCTGGTCATTCACGCGTGGTGCCCGCCCGCGGGCTCGAACCGCGATGCATTCGCTTTTGAAACGAACCGATTTGCCAGTTTTCGTAAACGGGCGTGGTGTCGACGGAGAGATTCGAACTCTCAATGATCTTCTGATCGACCCGCGTTCTGAACGCGGCGCATGTAACCGTTCTGCTACGTCGACATATACGCGCGCTCGGCCTCGAACCGGGAAGCATCTGATTTTAAGTCAGACAGGTATGCCAATTCCCGTCACGCGCGTATGGCTCCAACCACGGTAACGATCCGCGTGCTCTCGGTTAACGGCCGAGCGTATTGCCTTTATACGAGTCGGGAATGCTTGGTGGAGACGGCGCGAGTCGAACGCGCTTTGAACTGCTTGCAAGGCAGACGCATGGCCGTTCTGCCACGTCCCCTTTTGGAACCCCGGCAGATCGTTCGCGCTCCGCGGAACGCGGCGATCGCCGCAAATGGCCGAGGGTGCGGCGCTCGAATCCGCGTCCCCGCGTTTTCAGCGCGGTGCTATTCCGTCTCAGCTAACCCTCGATGGCGGGGCGACTTGGACTCGAACCAAGGTTGACGGTTTTGGAGACCGCTATCCTAGCCGCTAGATGATCGCCCCATGGCGGAGAGCAGCCGAATCGAACGGCACGCCTTTCGGCGCCCTCGCTTTAGCAAAGCGTGACAGCCGCCGAGGCTGCGTTGCTCTCCAAAATTGAACCGTTGCAGTTTTCAAAGATCATTGTTGGGGTGATCGGGGAGAGTCGAACTCGCCGTGTGCAGCTTCACAAGCTGCCGTCCTGCCGTTGAACGACGACCACCGAGGCAATACGAAACCAGCGCCAGCGCCGCGCAAGCAAATTTGTGACCGAAAACCTAAGAAAAGAGCCCCGGCGTTCGCCGAGGCTCTCTTCAAAAGACTTTGAAGCGTGCTCTGACGGTTACGCCTGTGATGTGCTCCCACGGCCCGAGACCAGGTTTCTCAAAGAAAAACGATAGCGGCCCGCGGTTGGCGCGGGATGTATCGATTCTAGTTGGACTCGGGACATACGTTTCACAGCTGAAGCATAGCCGGTCCCGAGTGTTCCGTCAAGTATTGCGCGGTAACTTGTGACTGCCGCGCTCACGGTTGCGCCGTTTTCGCTCAATCGGAGTTTGCTGCGTGTTAGCGGCTCGACTGATAGCTCGCGATTGCAGCGAGAAACACCTCGCCATAGTCAGCCAGCTTCTTATCACCGACACCCGGTATGCTCCGCAGTTCGGCTTCAGTCGAAGGAACATCGCGAGCCATTGCGCGCAGCGTCGTATCGGGAAATATGACATAGGCCGGTACGTCGCGTTCGTCGGCGAGACGCTTACGCAGCGCGCGTAGTTCGTCGAATAGCGTATCGTCGTAATCGGAATCGGCTTCAACCTTGGAAGCTCGCACGGGAGGAGGCGCGGCCGTACTCAGCAACACAGGCCGGCGTTCGAGCAGCGTGCGACGCCCGTCTTCGGTGAGCTCGAGGACGCTGCGCAAACCCGGCGTTTGACGCAACATCCCGAGGCGCACGAGTTCGCGGCCGATCGAGAGCCAATTGCCACGCGGTGTGTCCTTGCCGATGCCGTAGGTTGTCAGTGAGTCGTGATTCCAGCTGCGGATCTTATCGGTGTCGCGCCCGGTCAGAACGTCCGCGAGGTGGTTCAGGCCAACGGAGAACCCGCTTGCCTGACGGACGCGAACGACCGTCGAGAGAAATTTCTGCGTTAGCAGCGTGCCGTCGAAGCGCACGCGCGGCGTCTGGCAGTTATCACAGCCGGAGCAGCTCCCCTCGGGTAAGGTTTCGCCGAAATGGGCCAGCAGCGTCGCGCGACGGCAGTCCGTCGTTTCGGCGTAGTGCTGCATCTTGCGCAGGCCGGCGAGCGCGTGGGCGCGTTCGCGCTCTTCTTTTTCTTCGAGGAAACCAAGGTGCTTGGCGACGTCGCCCGCGCTGAAGAAGAGCACGCACTCGGCCGGGAGTCCGTCACGCCCGGCGCGACCGGTCTCTTGATAATAGCCTTCGAGGTTCTTGGGCAGATCGTAGTGGATCACGTAACGCACGTTCGGCTTGTTGATGCCCATCCCGAAGGCGACGGTCGCACAGATCACCCGCGCGTCGTCCCGCACGAAGCGCTCTTGATTGAAGGTTCGTTCGCGTGCTTCGAGGCCCGCGTGATACGGCAGCGCTGCGATCCCGGCGTCGCGCAGCTTCTCGCTGAGGCTTTCCGCCTGGCGCCGGCTGCCGGCATACACGATGCCGCTCTCTTTCTTGCGCTCTCGTATAAAGGAGAGGAGTTGACGGAAGGTGTTCTCCTTGGGGAGGACGCGATAGCTGAGATTCGGCCGGTCGAAGCTCGCAACATGGCAAGCGGGGTCGCGCAGTTCAAGTGAGCTGATGATGTCTTGCCGCACGCGACCGGTCGCCGTCGCGGTCAGCGCGAGAATCGGCACGTCCGGCATGATCCGCCGGATCTCGGCGAGCCGGCGGTAGTCCGGGCGGAAATCGTGACCCCACTCACTGATGCAGTGCGCCTCGTCGATCGCAAAACGCGTAACGTTCCACTCGGAAAGCTCCCGCATCACGTTTCCCAGGGCCAGCCGCTCGGGCGCAAGGTACAGCAGGCGGTATGCGCCGGCGTGCAGGTTGCGCAGGCGGCGGCGCGCCTCGTCCGGGTCGAGCGTGGAATTCAGGAAGGTCGCGGGGACGCCGGCGGCCGTCAGGCCGTCGACCTGGTCCTTCATTAACGCAATCAGCGGCGAGACGACGACGGTCAGCCCGGGGCGCATGACGGCCGGCAGCTGGAAGCACAGAGATTTGCCGCCGCCGGTCGGCAGGAGTGCGAAGACGTCGCGGCCCGCGAGGACGTCGGCGACGATCGATTCTTGGTGCGGCCGGAATGCATCGAACCCGAAATGGTGCTTGAGCGCCGCTTTGGGGTCCGCGTCGAAAAGGGTGGCCACGTCCGGGAATCCTTCGTGGCGCGCCTCCGAGGTCATGCGCGCCTCAGTATGCTCCTTCTCCGTGACGATCATAACATCACATTGCGACGCAGATCACGCGCAGCAAGGCCTTCGTGCGTAAAGGGGCGTGAAGCGGCTGCCGATAGGGATGGTATGATCATGCCGAGACCCCGTGATGAAGATGCGACCCGGCCGATCGGCTTAGAACCGCTCCGGAACGTACCTCTATTTCGTGACTTCGACGACACCGAACTGAGCGAAGTCGCGCAGCTCGTATCGACGCGACGCTACGCGAAACATCAGACCATTTTCCGGGAGGGTGATCCCGGCCAAACATTTTACTTGATCCTCGGCGGCTCCGTTGCAATCGTGCGCGTTGCTCCCGACGGTCGCGAGACGATTCTCTCGATCTTGAAGGAACGTGATTTCTTCGGCGAGATGAGCATCTTCGATACGGCCGTCCGCGCCGCGAGCGTGCGAACGCTGACCGACGTCGAAGTCGGCGCAATCGAACGCGATGATTTTCTGGCACTGATCGACCGCAGCCCGCGCATCGGCCGGCTGCTCGTGATCGCGCTCTCCGAGCGCCTGCGCGCCGCTAACAAGTTGATCTCGGCGACGACCTCGCAAGACATTCGCTCGCGACTTGCTTCACTGCTTCTGAACCTCGCTCAAAATTTCGGCGAACCGGTACCGACCGGAACGCGCATCACGCTGCGGCTCACGAACCAGGAAATGGCCAATATGATCGGCACGACGCGCGAAACGGTGAACCGCACGCTGAACCGCTTCTGGGACGAACGCCTGATCGACATGCGGACGGCGCACGTGGTCGTAACGGAACCAGAGAAGCTCAAAGCGATGGTCCCCTAGCCAGCTTCCCGGCTCGGGCGCGTCTCGCAGGACGCCGCGCACTCGGTCGCTGAACCTGGGCGGATGCTCGCAGGTTCGACGTTGCTCGCCCCACGCCGCCGGGATTTGGATTTCCAGCTCTACGAGGTGCTCGACCTCGCGGGTATTCTGAAGCTGCCGTATTTTGCGGAGAACGATCGCTCGACGGCCGACGCGATCGTGGACGCGGCCTACGAGCTGGCCGCGGATTACTTCGAGCCCTCCGCTGCCGAGCTCGACGCCTACGAGTTTCGTCTGCAGGACGGGGCACTAACGACGCCGCCGCGGCTGCGCTCCGCGCTCGGTGCCCTCGTCGAGGCCGGCTTCTTCGGCGTCTCGTTCTCGAGTGAGGACGGCGGCTTGCAACTTCCGATGCTGCTGACGACGGCGATCGGACTTGCGTTTGCGGGCTCGAACAACTCGGCATACGCCTACGCGCAATTGACGACCGCAGCAGCGCACCTGCTCGCGATCTTCGGAGACGGCGAGCAGCGCCGGCTCTGGATGCGCCCGCTGATCGAAGGACGCTACTTCGGTACGATGGCGCTCTCGGAGCCCCAAGCGGGCTCGTCGCTCGGCGACATTACGATGGCGGCTGAGCCGGCGGCGGACGGAACCTATCGCCTGCGCGGCAGCAAGATGTGGATCTCGGCCGCCGAGCACGACCTCGCGGAAAATATCGTCCATTTAGTGCTGGCGAAGATTCCGGGCGCGCCGGCGGGGGTGAAGGGCATTTCGCTTTTCATCGTACCGAAGTTCCTGGTCGATGCGGGCGGCACGATCGCCCGGCGCAACGACGCGTGGGTGACCGGGCTCAACCACAAGCTCGGGCAGCGCGGAGTCGTCAACACCGTCTTGACCCTCGGCGAGCGCGGCGAGTGCGTGGGGTATCTGGTCGGCGCGCCGCACGACGGCATGCGTCAGATGTTCCAGATGATGAACGAGTCGCGCGTCAACATCGGTGCGAACGCCGTCGCGCTCAGCCTGGCCGCCTACGAGTACGCGCTGCGCTACGCGAAGGATCGTCCGCAAGGGCGCTCGTTATCCGATAAGAACCCGCTTGGCCCGGCCGTTCCAATCGTCGAGCATCCCGACGTGCGCCACATGCTCTTGCGACAGAAGGCAATTGCCGAAGGGGGGCTGGCGCTGGTTCTGTATTGCGCGGCGCTCGTCGACGAGGCAACGGCCGCGCACGAGAAGACGCAACGCGAAGAGGCGGAGCTGCTGCTCGACGTGCTGACGCCGGTGGCGAAGACGTGGCCCTCGGAGCGGGGCGTCGAATCGACCTCCCTTGCAATCCAAGTGCTCGGCGGCTATGGGTATTCGCCGGAATACCCGCTCGAGCGGCATTTCCGCGACCAGCGGCTCAACCCGATTCACGAGGGCACGACCGGTATTCAGGCGCTCGATTTGCTCGGGCGCAAGCTGCGCTTAAAGGACGGCGCCGGCTTGCGCCTGTTGTCTCGACGGATCGAAGCGGAAATCGCTGCGGCACGTGAGGTCAGCGGGCTCGAAGAAGAAGCGACGCATTTGCAGGCGGCGCTTGAAACGCTCCTGCGCGTAAGCGCGACCTTGCTCGCCGCGCAGGCGGAGCTTGGAGCGGAGCGCGCGCTGTCCGGAGCGACCCTCTTCCTCGACGCATTCGGCTCGATCGTCGTTGCTTGGCGCTGGCTCGCGCAGGCGCGCCGTGCCGCCGGCAACCCGAGCGACTTTGCGGCGGGGAAGCTGGCCGCATGCCGGTATTTCTTCCGCCATCTCTTGGCCGACGCCGAAGTCGCGCTCGAGCGTCTCGAAAAACTCGACGATTACGTCTGGGACGTTCGCCCAGAGTTTCTCTAGACGAGCCGGGGCGCAGCGCGAACGTTGTGCGCAGGCCCATTGCGTAGCTCGCTCAATGGGATGTCGTGCGCCCGCACAGCGTTGTGAGCGATCGTTCGGCCGCGGCGTCGGCATCCTCGGAAATCGACTTGCTGTAATTCGCGGAATACCCGGTCGTTCCGAACACGGCGACGATGACTTCCGAGGTAACCGGTAATCCGGTCGACGACGTGTACGTGTAGGACATATACCACGCCGGATGGTCGCCGCAGAGCTTCGTGGCGGTGGGTGCGTAGCCGAACTGGTCGGGAAGGGTCGCGATGTAGCCTACTTCCGCTCGGAATAGCGCGTCGAGCGATGCGAACCCGCTCTTTGCTTCCACGATGATGTTTTCCGAATATCCGGTATCGCCCGGACGCAACCAACTGCCCAGGCCGTCGCTCGTGCCTTGCACGTGATGCCATCCCGGCGGCCCAACGAATACCGGTACGACGGCGCTCTTCGACGGTGCAGGAGAAGGGCTCGCATCGCTCCGCGTTGCCGAACCCAAAGGCCCGAGGAGCGCTGCAGCCAGCACGGCCGCGCCCACCGATCGCCTTCCGAAGAACGAACCGAGTTTAACCGGAATTCTCCATTTGACGATCCGCTTCGAGTCAAAGCTGGATCATTCCGGCATGGTCTCGCCAAAGGCCGTTGGCTAGACGAGGCGCCGAAGCGGCTTTCGTTTCCAGAACCCGTAGTAATAGGTGAGCTGCATGATCAGGCCCGCGACGAACGCAGCCGGATATCCGTACCAAACGCCGTCGAGCCCGAGCGGCCCGCGTGAGAGCTCGTAGGCGACCGGAACTTCGACCGCCCAAATCGAGAGAATCGAAATGAGCGTCGGCCATATCACGGTGCCGCTCGAGATCATGATCGCAGAGATGATGCGCGAATTGCCGAAGATCCCGTAACTCCAAAGCGTGATGAGTACGAGACCATGGGCGATCTTCACGGTGTCCGCGTTCGTGATGAACAGCGAGATCACGGCCGTATTGAAGATGTAGACGAGCGCAATCAACGTCCCGACGATCACGTAGTTCAAAGCGACGGCGGAACGCACGATGACCGCGATTCGCTCCGTCCGGCCCGCGCCGATCGATTGAGCGCTGAAAATCGAAGCGGAAATCGCAATGGAGATCGCCGGAAACTGGACGTAACTCGCCACTTGATTGACGGCGCCGTATGCCGCGACTGCCGTCGAACCGAAGTGGTTGACGAACGAGAGAACGGCAATCTCGGAGAGCGACACCATCACGAGGTTGATGCTGGTCGGCACGCCGATGTACGCCACCCGCCCGGCGAGGGCTGGGCGGAAGCGCAACTGCGCGACCATCTCCCGGTCGAACGCGAGCGGGTGCTTGCGCCAAGCGAGATAGATTAAGAGTGCCCCGAGCGAAAGCGCGGTCGAAACCACATTGCCTACCGCAGCGCCGTAGGTACCGAGGTGCGGCAGACCCCACCAACCGAGAATGAATGCCGGCGTGAGCAAGAACGTGAGCGCGGTGCTCAAGATGAGGGCGTACATCGGTGTCCGCGTGTCACCGACGCCGCGCAGAAACGTCGTGTACATCAGGTACGTGAAAAGGATCGGAATCGAGAAAAACGTGATCTGCGCATAGCGCGCCGAGGTCTCGATGATATCGGGCGGCGTGGCCAGCGCCTGCAGCATCGCGTGTGAGAACGTGCCGCCGAGCACGCCGACCACGGCGCCGAGCCCGAGCGTCAGCGCAAGCGACGTTCCCGCTATCTCTTTGACCTTGTCGTGCTCGCGGGCACCGTAGGCCTGGCCGATCAGTACGCTGCTGCCCGAGCCAAGTCCGATCAGAAAGGAGATCAAGAGGAAGACGATCGGAAAGATCGCCGACGCCGCGGCCAGCGATTGAACCCCGACGAGCCGGCCAAGGAAGACGCTGTTGGCCGTCTGGCCGAGAGACTGCAGCACGTTGCTGAGCATCTGCGGGCCAAGGAAAATCGTAAGCGATTGCCAGATGGGACGCTCGTCGGAAAGCGCGATCGAACGATAGGCAGGCTTCGCGCTCATGCAAACGTTCCGGCGGAAGAAACTTCGCCGTGCGGGGCTACGACGAGCGTGCGCGCGTTCGTGTACCAGACGAGTCCGGGCGGCGCGTTTTGCTGACGGCGGACGTGCTTGCGTTCGGTGAAATCGATCTCGACTTTTTCTGCGGCCCGCGCCTTCGAATGGTACGCGGCGAGCGATGCGGCGCGTTCGAGTTCGCTTGGCTCCGGCTTGCGGCGGGAGTCGATGCGCAAGATGACGTGCGCACCGGGCGTTGCACGAGCATGGAACCACAGATCGTCGGGTCGCGCGATGCGAAAGGTCAGGTCGGTGTTGCCGCGCGGCGAGCGGCCGACGTAGATGCGTGCGTCGTCCGCAAGCCGGACCTCGAGCGGTGGCAGGCGTCGCGCGCGCTCGCGAGTGGCCGGTGGGCGGCGGCGCTCCAGACGCTCGATGCTCTCGGCCACGTCCTCGAGCATCTCGGGTTCGGCGCGCTCGACTTCCCAGGCAAGCTCGCCCGCGAAACGCATGTCATACTCCAGTCGCTCGAGCCGCGTCGCGAGGTGTTCGAGTTTCTTCGCCGCTTTGCGGTAGCGCTTGAAGATCGCCGCGGCGTTGCCTTTCGCATCGAGGTCGGGGTCGAGCGGGATCGTGACGCCCGGTTCGCTCGCCGGCACGAACGAAGTGGCGCGCGCCGGCACTTCGGCCAAATGCGCGTACAAGAGCGTGCCCTGAGCACGAAGTGCATCGCGGCCGGCGGCGTCAGCGCGCTCGCGTTCGAGCGCCGCCCGTTCCAGTTCGAGAGCTGCGCGCCGCTTCTCGATTCGCGCAAGCAGCACGGCGCGGCGCGCTGCCGCGCGCTCGTGGCCGCGCATTTCCGACCCTCCGCCGATTGCTTCGGACAAGAGCGGCAGCAGCGCGGGGTCGCGCGTCAGCGTGAGCGCGCCAAATTGCGCCAGCGGAACGACGTGGCACTGTACCAGACGGCGGTCATCGCGATACGTGTAGACGTCGCCCGTTTGCAAAGCTTCCATACCCGCCGGCGAAACGATAGCGGTCGCGCGCGCAACGCAGCGCTCGGCCGCGTCGTGAGCGGACAGTTCTCTGAAATCACGCGACTCTGCGACCAACGAATCGGCGACGAGCCGGGGCAGCAGTGGTACGACGCCCCGCAATGCGGCGCTTGCGCGTGAGTCGCCGTCGCCGCCTGCAAGCGCTTCGAATGCCGCCGCGAGCGACGCGGCGTCTTCCTTTGGCGCGGGAAGCGGCGGTGGTTCATAGGCTTCGCCGACGACGGTCGTGCGTCGTGCGTTGGCAGCGTGCGTGAATTCCTTGGCCGCGCTCACGACCGTGTCATCCTTGAGCAGCACGATGTTGCCGAAGCGCGGCACGAGTTCGGCGACCAAGCGGTAGCGGCTCTCGACGCCGAAGCGGGAACGCGCGGAACAGTCGAGCGCAAGCAACCGATCCCCGCGGCGGCCGCGTACGCGCTCGATGCGCAGGCCTTCGAGCGAATCGGCCATCGTTCGAATCCAGCCGGCGCTGCGTTCGAGCGGGAGTTCCTCTTCGATTGAGGCAATCGGCGTCGGGCCGAACGCATCGATCGCAAGCGTTCCGTGGCTAAGGCGCAGCCCAAAACGATCGTCGGCTGTGCGCCCGCACGCTCGAATGCGTGCGCCGCGCAGCGCTTGTTCCAACTCGGCCGCAAGCCGGCCAACGATCAGCCAATCGGTGAGCACCGTTTCCCGTTAGCCGTGCGGCTTAGCGAAACTTCCTTTGAAAGGAAAGTGCGAAACCGGTCGTACCGTTGGCGGGCTCGACCGACGTCAGCGACGGATTCGTCGAGAGCAAGTTGGTCGAGCCCTCGAATGGGTCGAAACGGTTGCTGTATGGTTGGCTAAAGAACGTGAGCTGAATTGCCGTCGAGTCGTTTGGGCTCGCGAGGATGCCGATGCTCTGCCGCTGCGGGTAATTGAACGATTCGGCAAATACGGCGTTTACGTCCTTGAAGAGCTTCTTGCGTGCGGAGATGTTGAAGCCGCCGCCGGTGCCGGGGGCATAGTTAATCGCTAGGCTGTTGAGTCCGACGGAACTTCCGAACTGCGACGAAAATGGCTCGAGGAGGTTCTGCGTCAGAAGCGAGCCGAGTTCTCCGCTCGCAGCCGCCTGGAATGGGTTGACCTGCGATCCGCCGCCGACGGTTTGCACGCCGGACACGGCGCCGATGCTGGCCGCTCCGACCAGGATGCCGAGGATCTGCTCGCGCGAGTAATTGGGATCGGAAGCAAGATCGACGTTCAGATGCGTCGCGCGGCCCGTAACGTGAAGCGACACGTTCGTCGGCGGGTTGCTGACGTAGCTCGTCGCTGTCGCATCGACGTCGGGAATGACCCCATCGCTTGGGTCGAACGTGATCTTGCTCGGATATTGTAGTTGGAACGTGCGGTAAAAACTGAGCGTGCCGCCGGTTGAAACGAGCACTCCGGAAAGTGCCGGGCTCGCGAGCGTGCCGCCCACTTGCACGCGGCCCTTCGCACCGATGTCGATTGGGCCGCCCTGCACGCGCACATCGTCGCCGGCCGTTACCGCGAGGTTCAGTGCGAGCGGAAAGGTGGGTGCGGCGCTCGCTTCGGGTCTTGGCGCGCTGCTGATCAGCGCGGTCGGCGGAATGCGGGCCGAGGAGAAGGTGAGCTTGCCGCCGAGAACGCCGCTCTTTTCCGGATTGCGAACGTAGGTAAGCGTTCCGTTCGCGCGGCCCCGGAAATATTGCGGCAGATCGAAGACTGCACCATTCGAGTCAAGCTGCAGGTTGGCAGATGCGTAGCGGACGGGGTCCTGCAAATTTGCGAGCGTCAGGCGCCCACTCGCGTCGATCGTCCCGCCGCCAACGGTCGCGCTCGTGTTCTGGATCGTCAACGTGCGGCCGTTCAAGGCGAGCTGGGCGCGTGCGGCGCTAATCTTCGAACGCTCTTGCGGGCCTTCAAACGCACCGTCGCTGAGCGCGAGCATGCCGTTCAACCCCGGATTCGCAAGCGAGCCGCCGAGATCGACGTTGCCGTTCAGCTCGCCCGCGATGCTGGTCCCTTTCGGCAGCAGACCGGCAAACTGTGCGAGCGCAATCTGCTGGATCTGCAGATTCAGCGCGAGCGGAGCAGCGGCCGGGCCGATGTGGTAGAACGGACGGCTTTGGATAGGGGCATATCCCGCCGCGAGGACACGCCCGCTCTCGAGATCGATTTCACTGCGTACGAGCATCGCACGGGTCTGCGATGCGCGTATCTCGGCGTGCGCGTGCGGAAGCGTGAAGCGCTCGTAACGCAACTTGTCGCCGTCCAGCGTTTCGGCGAGCAGCGGCCGCTGCGGGTTGCCGGTCACGTGCAAGGTCGTGCTTGCACTGCCGGAAGCGTCATAGGTTTTCCCGGTGAGCGTTTTTGCAAGCGCTCCGGCATCGGGCGTTTGCGCCGACAACGTGAGGTCGAGCGCATCGGCCGGGCGCAGGCCGAGCGAACCCGAAGCCGTGGCGTTCAAGTTGTCGATCGCAAGGACGGCACGGGTGATCGTAACGCGTCCCGTGGCCGCGCGTGCATCGAGCGACGCGGTGCGAATCGCGATCCGCTGCACCACGGCGTCCTGCAGATCGGCGTGCGCACTGACGGCTACGTTCGGATAGATGCCGTGCAGCGTCGCGTTCGCGTTTACAAAACCGGTGACCGGCTCGTGAATTTCGGCCGCCGGCAGCCAGGTGCGCAGGTCGACGTTCTCGGCTCGCAGCCGGAGCGCTAGCGACGACCGCTGAAAGGTATTACGCAGCGGCAGCGTCTCCGGGAGCAGAATGTTGCCGTTCGCGCTCACGCGACCGGTGGTGCTGCCGAGGGCGGCATCGATCGTCACCGTGCGACCGCGGCTGGAGGCCTCGGCGCGCGTGTCGCCGATGTCGAAACGGTGAAAACGCGTATGCGCCAGGCGAACGCGTCCGTCGATCATCACGCCGTCCGCGTCGTTGCGTGCGCTCACGAAGATGCTGCCGCGTCCACCGAGGGTGTCCCCTTGGTCGAAGTAGTCGTTGAGGTCGGCGAGATCGACGCGCGGCGCCCGCAGCGAAATCGCTTGGGCCCCGCGCGCGAGGTCGCCGTCGAAGCCGAGGGTCGAGCTTCCAATCGTTACGCGCCCAGCGCGAGCCTGCAGGTCGTTCATGCCGCCGGCAACGTCCAAAGACGCGTCGCGAAAACGAAGTCCGTTGACGGAACCTTCAGGAAGGCCGATGCTACCCGTGACGTGTGGCGAGCCGGCCGTTCCGCTGAGCGCAAGGTCCGCGTTTAGCGTGCCCTCCGGATAGGCCAGTTGTGTTTTGGTGATCTGCGCGAGCGTTCCGACATCAGCTTGACGGACGTGCGCGTCGAGATCGAGACGGGCCGCTCGCGGGTCGCCACGGAGGCCGCTGACCGAACCGTCTACGGTGCCGACCGCGGGGCCGGCGCGCACGAGCGAGTTGCGCAACTGGAGACGATCCTTCGCGTACGTTAGGCTCGTGCTCGCATTGACCGTCAAGCCCGCGTAGCGCGGGTTCGGAAGGGTGAGGTCGTTCGCTGCCAGGCCGCCGACGACGCGCGGTGCGGAAGCCGTTCCGCTTACGCTCGCAACCGCGCTGACATCGCCCCCGTCGACTCCGAGGCCGAGCGAGCGCAGAGCGGCGAGGTCGATGTTCGCGGCCGAAACGGCGAGGGTGCCGCCGTTGCCGAACGAACCTTGCGCAACGACATCGTTGCCTTGCAGGCGAAGCCGGGCCGCATACACGTCGATCCGCTTGCCGTGCATGCCGATCGTTCCTTCGAGCCTGTCGAGCGCGACCCCGGCGATGCTTGCGCGAGTAAAGCGCGCGTCGTGGATTTGCGCGAGAACGTTTTGCTTTCCGTCGGCCAGGATCGAGACCGGAATGTCGGCGTAACCGCGCGCCGTCACGCGAGCGCCCGCTCCGCGCGCGAGCGGGCCAAGCCGTCCGCGGTAGCGTACCTCGGCCGCGATTTGCAGCAAATCGGTAGCGGCAACTTGCGCTCGCAGATCGTCGATCGGGTATCCGAGCGCGCGGGCATCATAGAGGTGCGCGTTACCGCCGGCCGCGTAGTGCTTACCGCTGAACGCGACGACGGCATCGGCATCGAGCGTGCCCGCCAGTGGCGCGAGCGACGGTATCGAAATGCCGGGCAGCTCGGGTTGCGAGCCCTCGCTCGAGAATTCGAAATTCCGTGCCGACACGAAGACGGCGCCGCCGCCGGCGCGCGGACGGTCGAGCGCGAAGCGCGCGTAAAGTGTGCGCTGCCCGGGACCATCGAGCACGATCGGGCCGATCGTACCTTCGCCGTTACCGTCGACTTGAAAGGTTCCGCCGAAATGCCGTTGCGGCGTGTCGCCGGCAAAGACGCCGCTACTCGCAAGCCGTGCATCGAGGCCGGAGGAGGCGATGGCGCCCTGCACGCGCATCGGCCCGAGTAAGTCTCTCGCGTACGGGAGGCGCTCGGCCGGAGCATCGACCGTAGCGAACATTTCTACCTTCGTGTGCTTGGCGAGAAAGACGCGGCCGCGCGCCGATACGGCAATGCCGTCGTAGTGCAAAGCGGAACGCACGATCGTCGTCGCTTGGCCGTGCAAGGCGATCAGGCCATTCGGCCGGTCGAGCGGGATCCGGTTGTAGAAAACCTTGGGAGAACTGAATGTCGCAAACGTCGTCGGCTGGGTGGCGTCACCTTCGACGAGCAACCGGAACGCCATCGGACCTCGGAGAGGCAGCTTCTTGCCCGCATCGGAGAGGGTGAGCAGATTTCGGAGCGGGCCTTTGCCGGCGATGCCGAGACGCACTTTCGGGCTTGAAAGCTGGTAGATCGCGCCCGCGATGCGCACGGGAACGCCGGCGATCGAGCCGTCGACCTTGGGAATCGTGACGCCGTCATCGTAGATGATCAGGCGCCCGCGACCATCGCGGAGCGGCTTCGTCAGCGCGCCGAGGTAGGGCTGGAAGTGATCGAGTTTGGCCGTGCCGGTGAGATGGCGCTGCATGATGCCGTGGCGATCGACCAGACCATACATGCGCAGGTCGAGGTCGCTGACCACGCCGTTGGCAAAGTGCAGTGTGCTCGAGTTGACGACGAAGTCGAGCAAGGGTGCGATCCCGAGTGAGCGCGCGCTGATGTGCGACATTTCAAAGCCGCGCACTTCATCGAGCGTACCACGGCCGGTAAACGGGAATTGGCCGCCTTCCTCGGAGACCGCAAAACTGAAACGGAACTGTGAACGCCCCGACGGCTGAAGGTTAGCACTCGCCTGAATGTTTTCGAGCGCGAGCTTGCGGCTGTGCGCGAACAAGCGCGTGTCGTCCAGAACGCCGATCGAGCCGTTTCGCAGCACGAGCGCAATGCGCGGCAGCGAGAAGGGCTTGGAACTGGCTTGAGCGCTGTTCGCCGGCAGGTTGACGTTGTAGCTACTATCGCGGTGGTGGATCAGGGTGAATTTCGGCCGGTCGAGTTCGATGCCGTGCACACCGTAGAGATACGAGCTTCCAAACACGTCGCGCAGCGAGTAGGCGATTTGGAGGCGTTCCGCCGTGAAGACGGGCTCGCCGTGAAAAGAACTGACATCCGGGTGAACGATCGCGAGGCGACCGGGGGCGAGGGACACCTGCGAGTAGCTGATGTTGTATCCGGCCAGCCGCACGGCGTACGATAGGCCCGCGTTGACAAGCGGCCCACGCCAAAAAAAGATCACGGCGACGAGGACCACGATTCCGGCTCCCACCACAAGCAGAAGTCGAGCGGGCCTGGCTTTCACGTGGGTCTCCCGGGGGCGGCTCTTACGGCGGTGATTAGCCAAGCAATACCCGTAGAGCGCGCTCCCTAAGCATGCTTCCGCACGGCTGCGGGCAGGCCAGCTCGGGTGCCGTTACGAACTTTGCAGGTTCGCTCTTGAGAGGATGGAGATGGGGTCGCCGGGCCCGGGGTTGCTATTTGTCGTGTCGGGCCCATCGGGGGCCGGTAAAGACACGGTCGTTGATACGTTGCGAACGCGCATGCCGCGCGTGCGCTACTCGGTATCGGCGACGACCCGGCCGCCGCGCGAGGGCGAGCGCGAAGGCGAGGCTTACTTCTTTCTCGATCGCGACCTCTTCGAGGAGAAGATGGCCGCCAACGCCTTCTTGGAAACCAACGAATACAACGGACACATCTATGGAACGCCGCGGGCGTTCATCGAGGGCACGCTCGCCGACGGCTACGACGTCATCATGAAGCCCGAAGTGCACGGTGCTCTCGCCATCAAGGCAGCCTTTCCCCTGGCGGTCCTGATCTTTCTCCTACCGGACAAATTCTCACACTTGCGCTTGCGCCTGGCGGCCCGGCGCACGGAAACCAACGACGAAATCGCGGCGCGCCTGGCGATCGCCCACGCTGAACTGCAACAGATCCGCCGCTTCGACTATGTGATCATCAACGAACAGGCGCCACCGGAACGCCGGGATACGCTCCCGGCGGTCGACGATTTGGAAGCGATCGTGCGCGCAGAACGCTTCCGCATTCATCACTACAACGACGACATCTTCAGAAACGTGGAAAAAACATGAGTGAATCGGTATTCGGCGACCTCGACGGCCTCTTGCTGCACGTCGACTCGAAATTTACGCTGGTCAACGTGGTTACCAAGCGCGCCAAGCAGCTCAACAACGGTGCGCCGCCGCTGACGGAAAATGCGAATCCGAACAAGCCCGTCTCGACGGCTTTCAATGAAGTTTCGGCCGGCAAGATTCCTTACCGCCGGGTCAAAGAGGGCATCAAGTAAGGAGGCGCTAGCTCTTTCATGTGCGGTATCGTCGGTTACGTGGGCGGTCGCGACAGCGTACCGATCATCCTGGATTCGCTCAGACGCTTGGAGTATCGCGGCTACGACAGCGCCGGCGTCGCCGTGATCGACCAGAGCGGCGTGCTCGTCGGTTCGAAAGCGGAGGGGAAACTCGGGCGGCTGGCCGAGCAGTTGGGCACGAGCCCGCTGCACGGTCTGACGGGTCTTGGTCATACGCGCTGGGCCACCCACGGCCGGCCTTCGGACGTCAACGCCCATCCGCACCTCGATTGCAGCAGCAAGATCGCCGTCATCCACAACGGCATCATCGAGAACTACTCGTCGCTGCGCGCGCGCCTGATCAAGAGTGGCCACGTCTTCCGCAGCGAGACCGACACCGAGGTGATCGCCCACCTTATCGAAGAGAACGATACGGGCGATCTGGTCGAATCGATTCGCAAAACGCTGAAGGAAGTGCACGGGGCGTTTGCACTCGGCGTCATCTCGCAGGATTCGCCCGGGCGCCTCGTGTTCGCGCGCAGCGGCGCGAGCCCGCTCGTGGTGGGAATCGGCGAAGACGAAATGTTCGTGGCCTCGGACACGCCCGCGATCTTGCAATACACCCGCAAGCAAGTGATTCTGCGCGAAGGTGAGATGGTCGTGATCGAGCGCGGCGGCTACCAGCTGACCGACTTCGACGGTACCTCGATCGAGCGCGAAGTCACCCAGGTCATGTGGGATGCAAGCTCGGCCGAAAAAGACGGCTTCAAGCATTTCATGCTCAAGGAGATGTTCGTTCAGCCGAGCGTCGTCAAGGAAACGCTGGCTGGGCGGATCGACGAGTCGGGCGATTCCCAGCTCGCGGCCGAGCTAAAGATCAACGAGCACCTGCTGCGCGCGATAACGAAAATTTCAGTCACCGGTTGCGGCACGGCGTTCCACGCGGGCATGGTCGGCATGTATTTGCTGCGCTCGCTCTGCAAGCTGCCGGTTGAAATGGAGCTCGCAAGCGAGTTCCGCTACGGCGATCGCTACCTCGATGCGCGCACGCTGACGATCGCGATGTCGCAATCGGGAGAGACCGCCGATACGATCGAAGCGGTCAAGATCGCGAAGGCTTCGGGAGCGCCCGTCCTCGGCATCTGTAACGTGCTCGGTTCGCACCTCACCCGCCTAGCCGACGGCATCCTCTATACGCGCGGCGGCCCGGAGATCGGGGTGGCCGCGACCAAGACCTACGTCTCGCAGACGATCGCGATGGTTCTGTTCGCGCTCTACCTCGCGCGCGTGCGCGGCAGCGCGCCGCTCGAGCGCTTGCGCGAGATTGCGGAGAACACGAAGCTCTTGCCCGCCGCGATCGACTTGTGCCTCAACCAGTCCGATGAGATCCGGAAGATCGCGCGCAAGCTGCGCAAGGCGCGCAGCGCGATGTTCTTAGGACGTTACGTGAACTTTCCAACCGCGCTCGAAGGCGCGCTCAAACTCAAGGAGATTTCGTACATCCATGCTGAGGGCTTCGCGGCGGGTGAAATGAAGCACGGTCCGATTGCGCTGCTCGACTCGCGCGTGCCGGTGATCGGCATCGTGACCGACGGCCGGGTGCGCGACAAGATGCTCTCCAATCTTTCGGAAGCAAGAGTGCGCGAAGCGATCACGGTCGTCGTTGCCAACCACGGCGACGACGAGGCGGCCGCGCTTGCAGATTATATCGTCTACGTGCCGAAGGTCGACGAGCTGCTGTCACCGATCGTCAACATCGTGCCGCTCCAACTGCTCGCTTACCACATCGCCGACATCGACGGCAAGGACGTCGACCAGCCGCGCAATCTTGCGAAGACCGTAACGGTTGAGTAGCCGCGCGGACGGACGCACTCGCGACGCCCTGCGCCCGGTAACGATCGAAGCGGGACCGCTCTCGTACCCCGAAGGCAGCGCATTGATCGCGGTGGGCAACACGCGCGTGTTGTGCGCGGCGACGATCGAAGAAAAGGTGCCGCCGTGGCTGCGCGGTCAGGGTCGCGGCTGGGTGACGGCCGAATACTCGATGCTGCCGCGCGCGACTCAAGAGCGCACGCAGCGTGAAGCCGCGCGCGGCAAGGTCGGCGGGCGGACGCACGAGATCCAGCGCCTGATCGGGCGCGCTCTGCGGGCGGTCACCGATCTGCGGCTGCTCGGTGAGCGCAGCATCATCGTCGATTGCGACGTACTGCAGGCCGACGGCGGAACGCGCACGGCGGCGATCACCGGAGCCTACGTTGCGCTGGCGCTCGCGCTGCGGCGTGACTTCGCGCCGGGAACGCCCAAGTGGCCGCTGCGCAGCGAGATTGCGGCGGTCAGCGTCGGCTACGTCGAGGGCGTCGGGCTGCTCGATCTGCAGTATTCGGAGGATAGCCGGGCCGAAGTCGATATGAACGTCGCCATGACCGGTGCCGGCGAATTCGTCGAGGTGCAGGGAACCGCCGAGGCGCGGCCCTTCAATCGCGCCCAGCTCGATGAAATGCTGGCCCTCGCGCAAGGTGGCATCGAACGCCTTTTCGCTTTTCAGCGCGCCGCGCTCGATATCGTGCATGCCCGTTGACCGTTCTGCTCTGGTAGACTTCGTCGCGGAGATCGGCCGGTTCTACGTGAAGGACAAGGCGCTGCGCCGGGCACAGGAAGCGATGGCCGCGAGCTTGGCGGAGGGAGTAGTACCTACCAATGCGCAGGTGAGCGCGTATCTCGCCGCCGTCAAGCGTTACTTTGCCGGTTTCGCACGCGAGGCGCGCGAGCATATGAAAGACGTGGACCGGCGCCTTGCCAAAGTCAGCCAGCAGCAGTTCAATTTGAGCGCGGAGCTTGGCGTTGCGGCCCGCCGTGTCGAGGTGACGCAAGGCGTCCTCGCGCGTGTCGAGGAACTGGCGCGGCTATGAAAATACTCGAGGACGTCGGTCGCGGTACGCTCGGCTTCTTGGAGTATAGCGGCGGCGTTGCGGAACTGGGCGCGGAATCGGTCGTGCTCCTCGGGCGCTGGCGCGTCCGGGTGATGGAAACCCTCAACCAAGCCTATATCTTAGGCGTGCAGTCGACGGTCATCGTGCTGTTAACGTCTCTGTTCACCGGCATGATCTTGTCGCTCGAGGCAGCCAATCAGGCGCAGACGTTCGGCGTCTCCGACCTAGTAGGCGGCGCCGTTTCCTACGCGGCATCGCGTGAACTCGGCCCGATGCTGACGGGCGTCGTCGTGGCCGGACGGGCCGGCGCCGCGATCGCGGCCGAGCTCGGCTCGATGGCGGTGACCGAACAGATCGAAGCGCTCGAAGCGCTCGGACTTTCGCCCGTCGTGATGCTCGTCGTTCCGCGCCTGCTCGCATTGATCTTGATGTTGCCGCTGCTCATCATCTTCGCCGACATCGTCGCCGTCCTCGGCGGCATGTGGCTGGCCAAGACGACCGCCGGCATCAGCTACGGATCGTTCATCGAATCGGCTCGCATCTATAGCCACTTTCCCGACTATCTCAAGGGGATGTTCAAGGGGATCTTCTTTGCGATCATCATCGTGCTCGTGGGCTGCTACCAAGGCTTCAACGTGCGCGGCGGCGCGGCGGGCGTCGGTAAGGCGACGACCGGCGCCGTGGTCGTTTCGATCATCCTGATCTTTGCCGCGAACTTCATGCTCTCGTTCATCATGTACGGCACGCAGGGCATTAGGTGAGCCTCGCCTCGCTCGAACGGGTCGAGCTCAAATACGGTGAGAAGGTCGTCTTACAGAATTGTTCGCTGCAGATCGCGGAGGGAGCGATCACGTGCCTGATCGGCCTTTCAGGAGCGGGGAAGTCGACGATTCTGCGCCTTCTCAACGGCTTGCGCAAGCCGGATGCCGGGCGCGTGATCGTGCGCGGTATCGATCTCAATACGCTCCATCCTCGCGACCTGATCGAATTCCGTCAGCGCATCGGTTTCGCGTTTCAATTTGCGGCGCTCTTCGACAGTTTGACCCTTTTCGAGAACGTGGCTCTGCCGCTGCGCGAGCACACGAAGATGACGAGCTCGGAGATCAATAAGACCGTCATGGACTCGCTCGAATCGGTCGGCCTCGGAAACGCCAGCGACCGGATGCCGGCCGAGCTCTCGGGCGGCATGCTCAAACGTGCCGGCTTCGCGCGGGCGATCGTCACCAATCCCGATCTCGTTCTCTACGACGAGCCGACGACCGGCCTCGATCCGATCATCACCCACGTCCTCACCGACACGATCAAGCGGCTGCGCAAACAGCTCAACGGCACCGCCGTCGTGATCTCGCACGACCTCGACAGCATCTTTGCCATGGCCGACTACGTAGCCATGCTTTTCGAGGGAGCGATCATCGCGTATGGAACGGTCGAAGAAATACGGGAATCCCGGAATCCGATCGTGCAGCAATTCCTACAAGGGAGCGAGGTCGGACCGATCCCGTTATAGGGTTGGTCCGAGCGAAAGCATTTGATGTCTAAACAAGCACAGGTCGGATTCTTCACCCTCCTCGGTCTGCTGGCCGTCTTTGCCGTGTTCTTCGTGCTGGCGGATATTGGTACGCGGACCAGCGGCTACAAGATGGGCGTCCATTTCCGGACGGCCGGCGGCCTGCGCACGGCGGCTGAAGTCTACTTGAGCGGCGTGCCGATCGGGGCCGTCGACCAGATCAAGCTGTTGCCGGACTATTCGACCGAAGTGATCCTCGCGATCCGCTCCGGCTACGAGATCCCGGTCGGTTCGCGCTTTCTCATTCAGGCTCCGATCACGGGCGAGCCGACGGTTCTGATCGAGCCGCCTAGTGCCGTTTCGGAGCATGCCTCGACCTTCTCGCACGAGGTGTTGCCGATCGCCCAGCAGCCCGGCGGGACGAATCCAACCTCGATCAGCGACCTGCTCGAACAGGGCCAGGGTGAAGAGCGCCGTCTTGACGACATCTTGAGTCAGGCCCAAAAGGCCGAACCGCATCTGCTCGCCGAGTTGCAGTCGACGCTTTCAAACGCAAACGAGCTCACCTCCAATGCCAATCGCAACCTGTCGGTCGTGACGCAGCGCGTCGACCAGTTGACCGAGTCGCTGCAATCGAACCTGAGCGTGGCGAGCCGCAACGTCGTCGATCTGACCGGCCACCTCGATTCGGTCGTGCGCCGGGATTCGGGACAGATCGACACGCTGCTCAGCCAGTTGAACCGCACGGCGCACTCGTTCGGCGAGACGATGGATTCCTTACACGACGTGGCCACCGATCCAAAGGTCAAGCGGCAACTCACCGATACCGCGCGCGATCTCGCGCTCTCCGCCCACACGGTTGCCGCACTGACCCAAGACCTGCGCTCCGTGACCAGCGACCCGCAGACGCAGGCGCATCTGCGCGACACGATCGCGCAACTGGACGCAACCGCGCAAAAAGTCGATTCGCTAGTCGGGCAGATCGGCGGGACCTCGAGCGTCTACGGCGTCGACCACGGCGCGACTCCCCCGCCCGCACCGGTCCCGGCGCCATCCGGAGACCTGTTGCTCCCCGCCCAACCCGCGCCCTCAGGCGGCGCGACCGCTACGCCGGGAAATCAGTCGTCGGGCGGAGGTTCGAGCGCGCACGGCACGAGCGTCGCGGCGCTGCGCGAGCGCATCAAGGGTTTCACGAAGGATCTCGTGCAGTTGCAAGTCCGTGTGAGCGAGCTTGCACCGCTACGGCCCGGCAGTTTCGACGGCCGCAACGTTTCGCCGCTCTTGACCCAAGACCGCGGCCCGCTTTCGGATTTCAACGCCTTCATCTTGCCCTACGGCCGCACAGGACTCGAAGCCGGCGTCAACGACATCGGTACGCCCTATGGGACGACAACGGGGAATTTGATGCTGCTCAACCGCAGCGGCGGATTTACCTACGGCGGCGGCGTGGAATATTCGCGGCTCGGGCTCACGACGAGCATTGCCGGACGCGCGCTCGGCTTTGAAGCACGTGCGTACGACCTGCGCCATCCCACCCTCGACACGTACCTGAACGTGCTCTCATTCAAGAAATTTCAGATCTTCGGCGGCGAACGGGACGTGACGCACGCCTCACGCCGGACGACCTTCGGATTGCAATTCGAATTCTAACGGCGCGGCGGCGCACGCGGCGATGATCCCGATTCGTGACAGCGCACGCGTCCCGATCTTCCCGCTCGTCGTCTACCTCCTGGTCGTGCTCAACGTTGCGGTATTTCTGCACGAGATCGGTATCGCGAATCCCCACCTGCGCGAGGCCTTCATCGATGCGAACGCGCTGATTCCCTACGACCTGACACACGGAGTCCAGCTGGCGCCACCGGCACCACCGACGCTCGAGACGCTCGTGACCTCGCAGTTCCTGCACGCGAGCGTCCTGCACATCTTTTTCAACATGCTGTTTCTGGTCGTCTTTGGTCCCGAGATCGAGTACTTGCTCGGTCACGTTCGCTTTGTGCTCTTCTACTTGGCGTGCGGGATTGCGGGGAACGTCGCGCAAGTGGCCGTCATGACGGGCAGTCACGTGCCGAGCATCGGCGCTTCGGGTGCGATCGCGGGCGTGCTCGGCGCGTACCTCTTGCGCTTTCCCACCAACGCCGTCGAAACGATCGTCCCGATCGGTTGCTTTCCGCTCTTTCTGCGCCTGCCCGCCTTTGCGGTCATCGGCCTGTGGGCGGCGATCCAATTCGTTCACGGCTTCGGGTCGCTCTCCGGGCGCGTCCTCTCGGAGCAAGGCGGCGGCACCGCCTATTTCGCCCACATCGGCGGATTTCTGGCCGGCGTCTTCTTGATCGCACTCGTGCCCGCGCGCGGGCACGCCGCGCAGGGGCGCCGCTACCGGTACTATTATTGAGCGTTCATGCAGACTGAAGCGCGGCCGCGGGTTGCGATCCTCGGCGCCGGCGCCATGGGGACGCTCTTTGCGTACTGTCTGGCCGAGCGCAACGACGTCACGCTCGTCGACATTCGCGGCGACGTCGTCGAGGTGATCGCGGAACGGGGCGGCGTTCAAGTCGACGACTTGCCGGTCCGCAAGGTGTTTGCCACCCGCGATCCCGCCCGCGCGTTTTCCACGAATTTCTTGTTCGTGTTCGTCAAGGCACCGAACACGCTCGTTGCAGTGCGGCCGTTCGCCGGTCAGTTGAATCCCGCCACGCCGATCGTTTCACTGCAGAACGGCCTTGGAAACGAGGAGGCGATAAAGACGGCGCTCGGCGGGGCAGTGCCGCTCGTCATCGGCATCACCAACGAAGTCGGCTTGACGCTTGGGCACGGCCGCTCACGCCGGCAGAGTGTCGGAACGACCGTGGTCGGTTCGGCCGGCGCCTCAACGGCAACGGTGCGAAACGTCCAGCAATTGATTGCGGGGGCCGGGCTCGAGTGCTCGATCGCCTATGACATCCGGCCGCATCAATGGGGCAAGTTACTCGCCAACGCAGCGATTAATCCAATTTCGGCGCTCGCGGACGCCAAGAACGGTATCATTCTGAGCGACCCGGACGCTTCGGAGCTCGCGCGTGCGGTTGCGCTCGAGAGCGCCGCGGTTGCGCGCGCACTACGCATCAACCTACCGTTCGGTGATGCGTGGGCCTACGTGCGCGAGGTCGTCAGTACCGGGGCCGACGGTCGCAACTCGATGACGATCGATCTTTCAGCGCGCATGAAAACTGAAATCGAACACGTCAACGGTGCGATCGTCGCTGCGGGCCGCCGCGTCGGCCTGCCGACGCCTTACAACGAGGCGTTGTTGCGTCTGGTCAAAGCGAAAGAAAACGCTCCGCGCGACTGACCTCCACGCCCGCGGCAGGAAAGCAGGATTACACGAGCCGCAGCACCCGCTTCACCTCGCTGCCGCTAAGGATTTACCCGTACGCAAAGAAACGAGGGGAGCATCATCGGCCGGACGGCAAGGAGCCGCTGATGTCGGCGAAGCATGCCTCGGGCCGCCTTTGCGTGCACATGTTCGGTGCTCCAAGACTCATACTCGACGGACGACCCTTCATTCTAAAGGCTCCACCGAGAACGCTGCCGCTTCTGTTTTCGCTGCTGCTCGAACCCAAGGCGGCCGATGGACGTAATCGCACGGCGGCCGCCTTGTGGCCGGACGTAGATATTGCTCGAGCGCGCAAGAATTTGCGTCGTCACTTGAGCTACTTACGCAGAGCATTCAATGCCGTCGGGATCGCCGCTCCGGGACTTAGCGAGCTCGAGATTGCGGGCGACGTCGTATCGTGGACCGACGTGGGAGCCTTCGACCAGCTTGCGCGCGTCGGGTCGAGCGACGCGACCGCGCTCTACTGCGCACCATTGCTCAGCTCGTACGAAGATGAGGAGTGGCTCGCACCCCATAGAGCGCGCCTTCGGCGTACCTACATCGATTTGATCGTGCGCCTCATTGAAAGCGATTGGATGGCCGGACGGTTGAGCGACGCGTTCGCGCGAGCCGAAGAAGCGCTTGCGATCGAGCCATTTGCAGAAGAACTCGTTCAAGCTGCTTTGCGTCTATCGATGGAGATCGACGAAGGCCGCGCGGGACTCTCACTTTTCGATCGATTCGCTGCTCGCCTCAAGAGCGAGTTCGATGAGGAGCCGCAGAGCGACACGCTTTCCCTGGTTGACCGGCTCAAGCGCCGTTCGTCGCTCGTGGCGCTACCGGTGCAGATCGACTCTTTTTTCGGACGCGACGCCGACATCATGGAACTTGCGCGACAACTGCAAACGCGGCACAGCATCGCACTTTACGGCCCGCCCGGGATCGGGCAAGACCCGGCTCGCGGCCGCCTTGGCATCCTCTGAGGCGGGCCGCTTCGTCGATGGCGTATGGTGGGTCGATGTCGGACGGCTCGACGGGCTTCGATCGGTCGAAGCTCAAGCGCTTCAAACCCTCGCCGCGAAGGGTGGCCCGACGAGCGGGTCGCTCGCGGACCGCGTTGCGGAAAAATCACGCTCATCGTTTGGACGAATGTGAGGGCGCATCTGACGAGGTTCGAGATCTCGTGAATTCGCTGTTGAGGCGCTCGGCCGGTCTTCGCGTGATCGTGACGTCGACGAAGCGGATCGGGATCTCCGGTAGCCTCGAATGGACGGTCGAAGCACTGCGCAGTGCCGACGCGGAAGCGCTCTTCGTCGATCGCGCATCTTCCGCTGAGCCCAGCGCGACCTTCGATGGCAAGGAACGCGCAATCATCGGCTCCATCTGCTCGGCGCTCGACGGCATTCCGCTTGCGATCGAACTGGCCGCCCGCCGAACGCGCTTGCACTCGCTTGCTACGATATTTGCGGAGGCAAACGAGGCGCACGAATTGCTCCCGCGCGTCGGCGTATTTCGCGGCGAGTTTACTGTTGAGATGGTCGCGGGCGTCTGCGTGACGGATGGACGAATTGCGGCATCATTACTCGAGGAGGTCGTGAATTCGAATCTCGTGAGCGTGGCATCGCTTGAAGACACGGTGCGCTACGAAGCCCCAACCGGGACGATTGCCGGAAATATGACGGGACTCGCCGTCCCGAATGCTATTGCACTCCAGGCACCTGATAAAATCTACGTTGCGAACTCCAGCACCGGAGTCGCCGGCGGCAGTATCACCGTCTATACGGGGATTCCAACGGGGACGCTCAACGAAGCGCCGTTCGCGACGATCACTGGTACAAACACGGTGTTTCTCGGCTCGCCTGCCGGCATCGCCGTGCATTAACAAACGCCGGAAACGCAGTGGATACATCGAGCACGCTCAAAGACTGCGGCTATGTACTCTTTGGGGCGCCCTTGGCACCGAGGAGGCCGCTTACGACACGACTGTGCGTCTAAGCCGATCGTGCGCGCGCGCTAACAGAGCATCCACGACCGACGCTGGGTCCGCGCCTGAAACGAGCGCCGCGCGGTCTGCGGGTCGAACGAAGCCGGCCGATGTCGCGTCGTCGCAGAAGCGCAGCAACGAATCGAAATAGCCCGCCACGTTGAGGACGGCGTAGGGTTTTTCGTGAAAGCCGAGTTGGCGCCAGGTGACGATTTCGAAAAGCTCTTCGAGCGTTCCGAAGCCGCCGGGCAGCGCAAGGAACGCATCGGAACGGGCAGCCATCAGCGCCTTGCGCTCGTGCATGGAACCGACGACCCGGAGTTCGCCGAGGCCCGCGTGCGCGACTTCGCGATCGGCGAGCGTCTCCGGAATGACTCCGAGCACTTCGCCGCCGTTTGCGAGCGCCGCGTCGGCGAGCGCGCCCATACAACCCACCCGACCCCCGCCGTACACGAGTCCGGCCCCGCGCGAGGCGATCAGGCGGCCGATCTCGGCGGCCGTTTCACGGTACTCCGGCCGGTCGCCCAAACTTGAGCCGCAGAACACGCAGATACGAACCATCAGTTCAACCGGCGGCGATCGCCGCGATCGCGCGCCGCAACGCAGCGAGAGCCCGAATACCGTTGAGCGCGAGCCGTGCGCCGAGCAACGGCCGCCGCACCATCGCTAGCGCAAGTGCGGTCGGATCGACGCCGCCGGAGCCGTCGAGTGCGCGATCGAGTGCGGGGAGATCGTCGGTCGAGGCGTCGCTTCCGATCCGCATCACTGCCACCGAAACGCCCGCCTGCTGAAGACGCTCGACCATCGCGAAGCTCTCCATATCGACCGCGCCCGCACCATAACGCTCGGCCAGCGCCGCCTTTGCTTGCGCCGTAACCAGCACCGTCTCGCTCGTAACGGCGCGAACACCGCTTTGCGAGTCGGGAATGCGTGAAGCGAGCGCCTTGGTCAGGCGTGCATCGAGCGGAAGCGGCTCACCATCGGCCCGCCGGATATCGCGATAGACGAGCGCGTCGCCGACCGCGAAGGCCGGCGAGAGCAGCCCGCAGAGGCCGGTTACTAAAACCGATCCGACGCTGCCGCCGGCGATGGCAGCCGCCGCGGCGCGTGCTGCAGCCCGTTCGCCGATGCCGGTCGCGATCACGCGAATCGATCCGCCCGAGCGGCCGAGGCCAGCCCGAACGGCGTTCTCCTCGGCGCCGCGGGGGACGAAAATCGTCTCGATCACGGCAACGAGCGCTCTATGTGCGGCCGCCGACCACCGTCGTCATCGAGCGCCACACGTTTTGCAGACGCATCGAGTCGTCGGCAGCCGTCGGTTCGAAACCGCAGTGCACCATGCAGTCGGTGCACTTGGGGTTACCGCTCTTGTGACCGTACTTCGACCAATCCGTATCGTCGAGCAGCTCTTGATAGGACGTCGCATAGCCTTCACCGAGCAGATAGCAGGGCCGCTGCCAGCCGAAGAGGCTGTACGACGGCATGCCCCACGGCGTGCAGTCGTAATCTTTCTCGCCCATCAGGAAATCGAGAAAGAGTGGGCTCGCGTTGAAGTTCCAGGTCTTCTTTTGCTTGGCCGAGTAGGGCGCGAAGATCTCGCGGAAGAGCGCCTTGGTTTGCGCCGCATGCAGGAAGTGCTGCTGATCGGGCGCTTTCTCGTAGGGGTAGCCGGGCGAAATCATCATGCCGTCGACTTTGAGTTCTTCCGAGGCAAAATCGAAGAAGGCTTGGACATCTTCGGCTTTCGCGTCGTTGAAGATCGTCGTGTTCGTGGTGACGCGGAAACCGCGCGCCTTGGCAGCTTTGATCGCCTTGACGGCAATCTCGAACACGCCGTCGCGCGCGACGGCCTTGTCGTGTGCGGGCTGCAGGCCGTCGAGATGCACCGAAAACGTCAGATACTCCGAAGGCGTAAATTTGTCGAGGCTCTGTTCCAGCCGCAGCGCATTGGTACAGAGGTAAACGAACTTTTTGCGGTCGATCAAACCGCGCACGATCGTGTCAATTTGGGGATGCAGCAGCGGCTCGCCGCCGGGAATTGCGACGACGGGTGCGCCGCATTCGTCCACGGCTTTGAAACACTCTTCGGGCGTCAGATGACGCCGGAGCACCTCGACCGGGTGCTGGATTTTTCCGCATCCGGAGCAGGCGAGGTTGCAGCGGAAGAGGGGCTCGAGCATGAGGGTCAGGGCGAATTTCTTATTGCCCTTGAGCTTCTGCGTGAGGACGTACTTCCCGATCACAGCCGCCTGTTTGAGGGTTACTGCCATGTAGTGTTGTTATCTCCGTTTCGAAAGGTAGCCGTTGTCGGCAAACCAGCGTATCGCCGCCCGGATCGCTTCGTCGAGAGGCCCGGGGGCGTACCCCAATTGCCGCTTCGCTTTCGACGTATCGTAGTACATCGACTCCCCGCTCATCCGGACTCCGTCGATTGGAATTTTCGGCGCGCGCCCGGCGCGAGAGAGAATCTTTTCGTCGACCCAAGCCGCCACGAGCGGCAACCAGAGCGGAACTGACAGTCGCGGCGCCCGCCTTCCGGCTTCCGCGCCCACGCGGTCCAACAGCGTCCGCAGCGGAAGGTTTTCGCCTCCCAGAATATAGCGCTCGCCACTGCGGCCCCGCTCGTAGGCCAACAGATGGCCGGTGGCCACGTCGCGCACGTCGGCCAGGTTCAGCCCGGTGTCGACGACCGCCGGCATATGTCCGGTCAGAAAGCGGACGAAAATCTCGCCGGTCGGCGTCGGCTTGCGGTCCCAAGGCCCGATCGGGGTCGTCGGATTGACGATCACGACGTCTTGCCCCGCGCGGGCGGCCGCCAGGGCCTCTTGCTCGGCCAGGTACTTCGAGAGCTTGTAGGCGCCGATCAAGTCCCCAGGCGGGCTCTGATAGCTCTCGTCGGCCGTGCCGCCGTGCTTGACACCGATGGCGGCGACCGAACTCGTATAGACGACGCGCGCGGCGCCCGCCGCGCGGGCCGCCGCCAGCACGTTCCGGGTGCCGTCAACGTTGCTGCGCATCAGCGCCGCGCGCTCGGCGCGGAAGAGACTGTAGTGGGCCGCCACGTGGAAGAGCGCGTCGACCGGGCCGATCTTCGGTGCCAGGTCCGCATCGAGCAGGTCGCCCTCGACGATCTCGACCGGCAGACCGTCCAGATTGCGGCGGTCGCTCCCTGGCCGAGCGAGCGCTCGGACCTGCCACCCGCGTTCGACGAGCGTCCGCGCCAAATTGGCGCCGACGAAACCGGTCCCGCCCGTCAGAAAGGCTGTCTGCGTCATGAGCGCCGAGCGGCGATTTTGCGGCTGCGGCCGCCCCGGTTTGTCCAGTCGTCGAAGATCGAGTAAGCGACTGGGATGACGATCAAGCTCAGTACCGTCGAGGTGATCAGGCCGCCGATGATGGCGACCGCCATCGGTTGGCGTAACTCGGCGCCGGCGCCGAAGCCGAGCGCGATCGGCAGCATACCGAGAATCGTGGCGGAGGTCGTCATGACGATCGGCCGCAGCCGCTGCGCGCCCGCCTCGCGGATCGCCTCACCACGCGCCAAGCCCCCAGCGCGCAAGTTGTTGATGCGGTCGACCAGCAGAATCGCGTTCTTGTTGACGAGTCCGAAGAGAAAGATGACCGCCATCAGCGAGATCAGCCCGAAGTCCGCGCGCGTGACCCACAGCGCGAAGAGCGCCCCCACGATCGACAGCGGCAACGAAACGGTGATCACGATCGGATCGACCCAGCTGCGGAAGAGAACGACGAGCACGATGAAGATCGCGACCACCGACAAGATGAGCGCAATTCCGAAATCGCGGAAGGTCGTCACCACGTCTTCGGAGCTGCCTTCGAATGCCAAACGAATGCTCTTGTCCTTGGGCAGATACTTGCGTGCGAGGGCCGAGATCCTGGCATTCGCGTCGCCGATCTGCAGGCTCGGGGTGAGGTCGGCCGTGATCTGCACCGCGCGCTTGCCGCCCACGTGCTCGATCGCAGAGAAGGGCGTGCCGTCGGAGAGGCCGCTTGCGGAAACGTCCAGGAAGCCCTTGAGCTTCTCGACGCGATGCTCGAACTGGCGGCCCACGATACGAAGGGTGTCGAGATTGGAACCGACGAGCGCGAACTGCAATGGCTTCGACACCCCCGTGCCGACGAAGGGAACGTCTTCGACGGTCGCGACGACGCCGTCGATCGAGGGAAGCCGGCCGCGCACCGCATCTTCGACGTCGATCGTCTTCACCTTACGGTCTTTTTTTAGGCGGACGTCCAGCACGCCGACGTTCTGTTGTTTGGGCTCGCTGCCGATCGTCGTGTAGATGTCGCTAACGGCCGGATCCGTTTTCACCGAGTTCTCGAGCGTCGCGGCGTCGGCGGTCGTATCGCGCAAACTCGTGCCGAGCGGCGACTGAAAGGTGATCAGAAATTCGCCGCGGTCGAGATGCGGCAAAAACCCCTTGGGGATGAAGGGGATCAGCCCCAAACCGGCCGCGAACGCCAAGATCGCAAGGCCGATCACGTAGCGCCGGTGCGCGAGCGACCAGCCGATCAACTGACGATAACGCGGGTGGGCGCTCGTGCGTTCAAGATCGATCTTTTGACGTGTCGCAAGCGGCTTGCGCGGTTTGAGCCACCAAGCGGCAATCGTCGGTGAGAGCGTCCGCGCCGCCAGCAGCGAGAACAGGATCGCGGCCGATGCCGTGATGCCGAACGCGCGAAAGAACTGGCCGAGCGCGCCCTGCATCAGGCCGATCGGCAGAAAGACCGCCACGATCGTGAGCGACGCGGCCACGAGCGTTAAGCCGATCTCTTTGTTCGCGTTGAGCGCAGCTCGCATCGGCGCTTCGCCCGCTTCGAGATGCCGCACGATGTTCTCGACCGCAACGATCGCATCGTCGACGATGACGCCGACCACGAGCGCGAGCGCGAGCAGGGTGATCGTCTCGAGGTTGAAGTGGAAGACCCACATCACGCAGGCGGTGCCGAGCAGCGAGACGGGAATCGCAATCGCCGAGATCGTGGTCGCGCGCCAATCACGCAGGAACGGCAGGATGACGATCACGGCCAAGATCACTGCGAGCCCGAGGGCCTCTTGGGTGGCACTCGTCGCCTCGCGAATGAAGGTCGCTTGTTCGGAAGTCGCTTCGACGTTCAGTCCCGGATTGGCCGCGATGAATTGGTCGACCGCCTTCTGGGCAGCGTCGGCGACGTCGAGGGTATTGGCTTGCGCGCGCTTCACGACGGCCACTCCGACCGCGGCTTGCCCGTCGTAGCGATACACCGAGGCATTTGCGCCCGTGCTCTGGCCCCCCACGACGCTGACGCGCAGAACTCCGTCGAGGGCGCGCAGTTTGGGCGCGAGCCCGGCGTTCGCAATGCGAGCCAGGGCCGCGAGCGGCACCTGTTTGCGCACGAGCGCGTAGGTAACGACCGGCGTCTCGTTGAGATCGAGGGTCGAGACGGCGAGTTTCGTGCCGGCCGGAAGCTTGATGCCGCTGAGGATGTCCTCGACCTGCGTGCGGCGCGCCGTCAAGCTCGTGCTCACGTCGAATGACATGTCGACGACCACGTACTCGGGATAAGTCAGCGAATGAAGCAGCGTTACGCCCGTCAGCGTCTTGAGGCGATCCTCAATCGGGTCGGTGACGCTCGATTCGTTCTTGGTGACGTCGATCTGGGACGAGTTCGCGGTCACGACCACGACCGGGAACGTGATGTCGGGAAAGAGTGCCAGCTTGAGATTGAGGAACGCAAAGACCCCGGCCACCGACAGGATCGCCCACAGTACGATCGTTGCCCACGGGTAGTCGATCGCGAGATGGGAGATGCTTAGGAGCCGCTTTAAGGCTTTGCTAGGCCCAGCTTGAACCGTTGCCGGCTGGTTTTCGAGACGAGCCACCGGGTCGTCTTGTTACTGATCGTCGAGACCGACCCTGCGAGGATCAGGGACCGGACCTCGTCGCGCGATATTTTGACGCCCCCGCCCGATTGGAGCATCGCGGTCGAGCGCTCGATTTCGCGCAGCGTCGCTACGGCAAATAGGACGGGGAGCAAGCAGAAGAGCCTGATCTGAACCGCCATCTTGGGCAGGGCATTGAAATAGTCGAGCGATTTGTGGATGTCTTCCTTGGCGAGTTGCATGAGGGACACGAGGGCCTCTTGGTTCTGGACCCGCCAGTCGCCGTGCAGGATCGTTTGGTGCGAAGAGCCCCGTGCGCGCAACAGGTCCTCAGGGATGTAGGCCGCGTTCTCGTGTTCGATGTCCCAAGCGATGTCTTTGAGAATGTTGATCGTTTGTAGCGCTTCGCCGAAGGCTTCGCAATTTACGAGCAGGCGTTCGTAATCTCGCCGCTTGACAAGCTTCGAGTTTGCGTACCACAGGTCGGTCAAGAGATGCCCGACCGTGCCCGCGACGTAGTAGCAATAGCGCCGGTATTCGGCCATCGTTTGGATGCGGATGCCCTCGGGGTACCGGCCGACGAACTCGCTCATTCCGAGCGTGAGTTCGCGGGTCCATTTCTCAACGATGCCGGCCGACTGCTTCGGCAGCGAACGAAGCAGCTCGAAGACGAGGTTCGTGCCGTTCAGCAACTCGAGATAGGACGCGTCGGCGTGGATGTCCGCCGCCTCAGCAGCGAAACTCTCGGCCTTGGCCGCATCGTCGAAACATTCGAGAAAGCGCGCGAGCAGCTGCTGGCGCCGGGCGGCGCTCGCCGAACCGTCGTCCTCGATCGTGTCCGCAATGCGGCACAGGAGATAGCCGACCAGCACCGCTTTTTGCAGATCGCCCGGCAGAACCGTGATGCCGATCGCGAACGTGCGCGACACGCGGCCGATGATGCCGCGTCCAAATTCTAGCGCCACACGCTCGTTCGGCGACCGCTTTTGCCGCCGCTCAACTACCTTCCCCAACATCCCTCGCTTTGTTCCGCCCTTCTCGGCATCGTGTCCTCGGACGGCAGCGTACCCAATTAGCGAGCAAGGCCACCAAACCCCGCGCCGCTCGGGCTGCGCCTCCGCAGGACTGCGCGCCGTCCGCGGCACACACCGGACCCATGCGAATCGATCGACCGCGCGGGTTTCCCTGCTCGGCAGGCGCAGTGCGGATGCGCCGGAGCAGTATAAAGTGAGCCGGGCCGCGTCGACCACTACGCGCAACGTCTTGTGCGTCTTCCCGCATTACTCGCCCTCGTTCGGCACCTTCGAGAACGCGTATCCGTTCCTCGGGGTCAAAGCGTTCATGCCGCCGCAAGGCATCTTGGTCATCGCCAGTTACCTGCCCGCGAACTGGAACGTCCGCTTCGTCGACGAGAACGTGCGCCGCGCCGGGCCGGCCGATTTCCACTGGGCCGATGCGGTTTTCGTGAGCGGCATGCACATCCAGCGTCCGCAGATCCAAGACATCAACCGGCGCGCCCATAGCTTCGGGAAAGTGACCGCGCTCGGCGGGCCTTCGGTCTCGGGCTGCCCCGAATACTATCCGGATTTCGACTACCTGCACGTCGGCGAACTCGGCGACGCGACCGATGCGCTCGTGGCTTGCCTCGAGCAGTCGCTTGCGCGCCCGACCCAACAGGTTCGTTTCGAAACGAAGGAGCGGCTGCCGCTCGCCGAGTTCCCGGTTCCCGCCTACGAAAAGATCGACGTCGGGCAGTATTTTCTCGGCAGCGTCCAGTTTTCGAGCGGCTGCCCCTACCGCTGCGAGTTTTGCGACATTCCCGAACTCTACGGCAACAATCCGCGCCTCAAGACACCCGAACAGATCGTTGCGGAGCTCGACGCGATCCTCGCGAACGGGGGCATGCGCGCCATCTACTTCGTCGACGACAATTTCGTCGGCAACCGTAAGGCCGCCAAGGAACTGCTGCCGCACCTGATCGCTTGGCAGAAGAAGAACGGCTATGCCGTCCAGCTCGCCTGCGAGGCGACGCTCAACATCGCCAAGTCCCCGGACCTGCTTGCGATGATGCGCGAGGCCTATTTCTGCACGATCTTCTGCGGTATCGAGACGCCCGATCCGGCAGCGCTCAAAGCGATGCACAAGGATCAAAACAACATGATGCCGGTGATGGAAGCAATTCGCATCATCCACGAGCACGGCATGGAAGTCGTCTCGGGCATCATCATGGGACTCGATAGCGATACGGCCGACACGGCCGACAAGATCCTCGAGTTCGTCGAGATCTCGAACATCCCACTCTTGACGATCAACCTGCTGCAGGCGCTGCCGCGCACGCCGCTGTATCGCCGGCTACAGGAAGAGGGTCGCTTGGTCGATGAGCCCGGCCGTGAATCGAACGTCGTCTTCAAGTTGCCTTACGAAGACGTGGTCGACATGTGGCGCCGCACCTTCACGGCGGCCTATCAGCCGGCCGCGATCTACCGGCGCTTCGCCTACCATGTCGAGCACGTATTTCCAAACCGCATAACGCCGCCGAACTCAAGGCAGCGCGTCAACCTGAAGAACATCTTGCTCGCCCTGCGCGTCGTTGGCAACCTGCTCGTGCGCGTCGGCATCCTGAGCGACTATCGCGACGTCTTTTGGAAGATGGCAAAGCAAGCACTACGCCGCGGTAACGTCGAGGCGATGATCCACATCGGCATGGTGAGCCACCACTTGATCACGTTTGCGCGCGAAGCGGGCGCGGGTCGCCAAGGTGCCTCGTTCTACAATCACACGCGCGACGAGGTTGCAAGCGAACCGGAGCGCGACCTCGAGAAAGTCTCGGCCTAGCTTCCTCGTCAAATCAAAACGGCGAGGCGCCGCCTTCGCGTCCGCCTCGCCGTCCAACTTCGCTTACGCGAGCATGGTGACTATTTGATGGCGACCGGGTTGACGGGTGCGCCCGTCCCGCCGACGACTTTGAGTGGCGCAGCGACGTAGAGGAAGCTGTACTGCTTATCTGCGGCGCAATCGGCAGCGAGCGTGTCGAGCGAGGCGATCTCGGTCAGCGTGACGCCGAGATTACGCATCAGCGCGTTGTGTAACGGCAGCACGACGCCGGAAACCGGGTCGACCGTGACTTCGTTTGCGATCGTATCGGTGACGAGGTTGGGGATTTCCATCTCATGGAACCATCTGACGAGTTCGGGACTGTAGGTAAGGCCGGGCTCGATGAAATCCTTGTAGAATTCGGCTTTGTCAGCGTCGTAAAAGCTGCCGATCCAGCCGGTCCGGATCACCAGGATATCGTGCTTCTCGATTTTGCTGCCCTGCGCTTCGGCGGCCTTGAGCACGTCTTCGTGCGTAAAGGTCTCGCCGCGAGCGAGCACGTCCTTACCACGGAAACGTGCGATGTCGATCAAGATGCCGCGACCGACGACGCCTCGCTCCGCGATCGGCAGCACGCTCGCCTTTTCCATCTTACCGGCGGTGGTCTTGGCGTCGTAGCCGTTGTAGAGTTGATCGTCGCACCAAACGTGGCCGAGCGCATCGTACTGCGTTGAACCCTGCAGATACATGATCATCATGTCGTCGGCATATTCCGCGTGACCCGGAAAGACTGGGCCCTTGCCCGCGAGATAATGGCCTTTGTCCATCACGCTGACGCGCACGGGCTGGGCGCGGCCGGGCCAAACCGGATCGCTCTTCGGGTGACCCATCTGCACTTGCAGCGTAAACGTCTTGCCCTGCTTCACTGCGCGCACGCCGCGCAAGACCTCGTCCTTGGTTAGGAAATTGAGTGAGCCTACTTCGTCGTCAGGGCCCCAGCGGCCCCAATTCTTCGGGTCGTTTCGAAGCAATTCGCCAACGGTAATCTGCTGGGTCAAAGTCTGATCGGCCATGTTCGTCCCTCTCCTCTTTACGAGTCGCTCGCGAGCCATTGACGCCACCGAGGCGAGAAACCTTTCGCGCGTGAAGCGGCGCGTTGTGCGATATGCGAACTGCCTTTAGCGGTCGTCGCGTTTGTCGCGCGGGTGGGCGCGGTCGTAGGTTTTTCGCATATGTTCGACCGAGACGTTCGTGTAGATTTGCGTCGTTGCCAGGCTTTCATGACCGAGCAGTTCTTTGATCGTCATGATGTCCGCGCCGTTTTCGAGCAAGTGCGTCGCAAAAGAATGGCGCATGACGTGCGGGCTCGCGTGCAACGCAAGGCCGCTCAGTTTTTCAACCGTCTTGACGACACTCCAAACCGCCCGCACGCCCAAGCGCTCTCCGCGCCGCCCGACGAAGAAGGCCTCGTCGCTCGTTCGCGGGCGGTGAGCAAGGTAGAGGCGCATCGCGTCCGCGGCGGCCGAATTGATCAGGACCGTCCGCTGCTTGTCGCCCTTGCCGAGCACGCGCATGACCCGCCGCTCGAGATCGACGTCTTGGAGGTTGAGGCCGGCAAGTTCGGCCCGCCGGATGCCGCTCGCGTAGAGCACCTCGAGAATTGCCCGATCGCGCAGGCGCTGGAATTCGGTCCTGCCCGCCGGCGGGGCCGTTCGCAGCAGCCGTGCAACGTCGTCTTCCTTGAGAACGACGGGCAGCCGCTTCGGGAGCTTCGGCGGCTCGATGCCGGTGAGCGGATCGTCGGGGCGGCGGCCCTCGACGACGAGGTAGCGGTAGAAACGGCGGAGCGCAACGAGTTTGCGGCGAATCGCGGCCGGCTGGTAGCGGCGCTTGCCGGCCAACTCGAGGACGAACGCCTTTACGTCGGCGCGTTGCGCGCCCACGAGGTCGCGGCCCTTGAGAAACTTCGCGAAGAACTCGAGATCGCGCGCGTAGGCTTCGCAGGTGCGGGGCGAGCGTCCGCGCGCGTAGTGAAGTTCGTTAACGAAGGCCGCGATCGAAGGGTCCTCCGGAACGTAAAGAGCCTGATCCGTACTCGCGCGCCCGCGCCGCTCAGTCGCTTTCGCCATAAGGCGACGCTTCTGCAAGCAGCGGGCTGCATCCTAGAATCGTAGTTTCATGATCTAGGCAGCCCGCGCTAATCAACGAAGCATCGGCTCCTCCCTCGCCGTATTTCTGTTCTAGTGGACACCGCGCGCATCGCAGAGTCTGAGGCAGCAACTCAAGGGGCGCTGGTGGGCGATCCCGAGTCCGCGCTCGTTATAGCCATCGGCAAGGCCTATCACCAGGCCGGCGTCCCCTCTGACCAACTCGAAGCTCTCATGAGCGCGACGGCGCTGGCCCTCCATCGCGAACTCCAGGTCACGGCACTCCCCACGAGCATCACCGCTGCATTGGGCCCCGGGGATGCGCAAAAGATCGTGCTGTTGCGCCTCCAGCCCGGCGAGATCGATTTGCACCGGCTTGCGCTGCTGAACATTGTCTTTGAACGGATCGTGCAGCAGCAAATCTCGACCGCGCTCGCGACCAAAGAGGTCGAGCGAATCGGCTCGCTGCGTTACGTGGCACAGCCCGTTCAAACCGTTTCCGCTTACTGCATGCTCTCTGCCGGCGCTGCGGTCATACTCAACGGACACGCGCCCGAGATCGCCGCCGCGGCGATCGTGGGAGTTGTGGTCGGGAGCTTGTCGGTTCTGGCGCGCCGCAGCCCCACGATCGCGCGCCTCTTTGAAGTGCTCGCGGCGTTCGCGGCGACCGCGATCGTCACCGGGTACGCGGCACTCGTGCACCCGGTCAGTGCCTACATCCCGATCGTGGCGGGCGTCATTCAGGTGTTGCCGGGATTGCAACTCACTGAGGCTCTGCACGAGCTCGCATATCGGAATCTGGTCGCGGGCACGGCCCGGCTCGGCGGCGTGTTCATGACACTGCTCTCACTTGGGTGTGGCTACGCGCTGGGCATCGCGCTCTTCGGTCCCGGGCCGATGCACGTGACGAAGATCTTCGCGACGCCAATTCCTTGGTATGAGCTTGCGCTGGCGGTCGGTGGCATTGCTGCGGCGATCTCGATTCTCGAAAACGCACGCCGGATCGACGTCCCGTACGTATTCGGTTCGTGCGGGGTAGCGGAAATCGCCTATCGCGTCTTTGCGGCGCTCCCTGGCCACCAGGTCGCGGCGTTCGGAGCGGCCCTGGTCGTCGGGATTGTAACCAGCATTGGAGCCCGTGCAGCTCATGTGCCCCAAGCCGTATTGCTCATTCCGGGGTTGCTTATTTTGGTTCCGGGCTCACTCAGTTACGAGAGCATCTTGTTCGTGCAGAGCGACGCGGCGGATGCCGCAGGCATTGCGGTCAACTCGATCCTCGCCGCCGTCGAAATCGTAGCAGGCTTAGTACTTGCCCAGCTGTTCATCGCACCGAGACGCGCACAGTAGGGCGCGATGGACCGGCCCAGCATATCGAGGCTAAAGCCGGCGTTCCCACATCGACCACGGGGCATCGCCTGGGTGCGGATCGTGCTGTCGCGAGCAGCGGCGACTAGCGAACCGCGATGACGTAGTTCCGCCCCTCCCACCGGTTCGCGTCGATCCAAAAGAACGTGAACTCGATCGACATCCCGGACGTCGTCGCAAGTTCGATCAGATCGACGTGCTCGATGTCGAGCGGGTTCGCTTGCGAGGCCGAATCGTGCGCCGACGCCCACTGGTCCGAAGTCCATCGGAGGCTGAAACGTCCCTCGCAGATGACGCGGAGCATTTCGCCGGGACGCATGAAGCGCACGCGACGATTGAACTTCCAGACTTCCATCTTCTTGTTGTTGCCGGCACCGGACTGATAGCGTTCGGCGACCTCGGGAATCTGGTCGAAGACCTTTCCATCCGCGGCCGAGCGGAGCAGCTTCACGTACTCCGCGTGCGCCCACATGAGGGGCATGGCAGAGCCCGTAGGTTCGCCGAGGCGCATGTACGCTTCCGGCTTGTCGGCTTCGTCCCAAACCTGCTCGCAGAGAAGGCAGGTCTTTGACGCGAGCCGTTCCATCGCCCGGAGATAGGTCTCCGGACGGCGGCCGGCGGCCACCTCGTAGTGACCACGTTCGCCGGTGAGCAGCGGCCACGCGCGGCCGACGCCGTACCAGGAGAACGGGCCGCCATCGCGCTGCTGGCCGTAGCCGTCGTGATTGTAGCGGTGCCATGACGGCCCGGCCGGCGTCTCGACTTTCAGCACGGCGTCGATAATCTCCAGCGTGTTGAGGACGACGGGATGGTCCGGCGCACGGATACCGTGGCGGACGAGTTCAAGAAATCCACCGTCGATCACGTCGCGCGCCGGAAACTGATCGGTCGCGCCCGGAGCGCGATTAGCGATGCGCAAGACGCGCGATTCCTTGTCCTCAGCGGGATGCTCCTGACCGACGAGCTCCGGCAGGATGCGCATGTAGTAGGGGAGCTTCCCAAGGGTACCGGTAGTCGTGACGGTCCACTCCTCGAGGTGGTCTTCCAGGTAGTCGGCTTGATCCTGGATGAAGTCGGCCGTGGCCGCATCGCCGCGATTTCGGAAGAACGCCGCGGCGCACGTCAGTGCGACGATGTTCGCCGCAAGCGTGGAAGGCGAATACCCCGAGGCTTCTTCCCACCGCTCTTGTTGTGTTACCGGGCCGTTGCGAATGAGGAACCCGGCACCCCTCCGGACCATGTCGAACGGGTCGAAGTCGGCGAGTGCGCCGAAGCGGTGCAGTTGCCATGCCAGTATCATCGGGAAGGCGACCTCGTCGAGTTGCATCCCGTTCCAGTACGCGTCGCCGTTCACCCAAAAATTCTGCGCGAAGCCGCCGTCGTCGTGCTGAGAGACGGCCAGAAAGATGAGCGCGCGCAGAGCCGTGTGAACGTCTCCGGCAGCGACCAGCGCCAAGACGCTGCTGACCAGGTCACGCGTCCAGACCAGATGATATCCGCCCGTGTCGTCGTCGCCTTTGGCTTCTCCCCACGGGACGGTGAGCGATGCGATGAGCGCCCCCGGGTAGCCTTTGTCCTCATGGGCCAACAGCAGACTGAAGCTGCTTCGGTAGAGGCTGCCCTCGTCGTACGAATGCGACGCAAGCTCAGCCAATCCGGCCGCTGCGCTCTCCCACTGAGCCTTGTAGCTCGCGAGATGATCGTCGAAGGGATGCGACAACGATTGCATCAGAGTCGCGATCGCGTCGTGCTCAGTAGTACCCAAGGCAACGCCGAGAGTGAACTCCTTGGCTTTGCTCAGGTCGACTTCGCCGGTCAGCGCGATATTGCCGTCGCTCGCCGTATCGAACTCCCAGTCCATCACGAAGTTGTCGTGCAGATCGGTCCAGCCATCGCTCGCACCGACGAAACCGCAGGACGTTCGCGCGAACGGAACAGTGGCTCCCATTGCCATCCATGTCGGTCCTTTTCTCGCCATCAGCAGTCGTCTACCGTTGACCGTCTTGACGTAACCGGTGTTTCCGTAGCCGCCTACTTCCAAATGCGGCGCGCAAAGCGCGTAAGCGTGCAGCGTATCAAGGAACGCCGCGTCGGGCGCCGTGATGCGCGTGCGCTGCAGAAGGCACGCGAGGTGTGGATTCACGATGACATCCTTGACGACCGCATACCGGCCCGCAGGGTCGGCGTTTGTGCAGCGATATCCAAGGGCCACCTCCGAGATTCGCTCGATCTCGAAGGTGTGGTCCCGTTTCTCTTCGTGGAAGAAGCTCTTGCCGTCCGTGATCAGGTACTGCAAGTCGCGAAGTTGCGGCCGGTCGATCGTCGGGAAAGAGACCTCGGTAACGATGCCTTTCCACATCGTAAACCAGAGCCGGCTGGAGGTGGAATACGCCGTCCCGATGGCCGATTTGTTGCTGTGCGTCCAGCCTGGCCGCATGCCCGGCCTTCCGAACGCCTCCGCTCCCACGCGCTAGAGATTCCCGGCGTTGCGTGGGCCGCTGGACCGAGACTTAGCCGTAAGCGAAACCCGGCTTGCTTTGCCCAACTTCTATGATGTAACCGTCGGGATCGCGGATGTAGCAGCGTGTCTCGCCATACTTGTCCTTTGGCTCCGTGATGAACTCGGCTCCTCGACTGCGCCATAGTTCATAGCACGCTTGAATATCCGCAACGCGTATATTCATAAAGCTGCTGAACTTATCCGGTTCGGGGGTGCTGAGCGTTACCGTTGGTTTGTCGGGGGTAGGACCACCCCCAAGGTTGATAATGAGCCACGTGTTGGCGATTTTGATGTACGGCGGTGCGTCTCCGTCACCCGTGCTCACGATTTCCCCGCCGAAGACCGTTTTGTAGAATTCGGCGGATCTCTTGAGATCGGCCACTGTGAGAAAGTGCGCGATGGTAAACCCCTCGCGCGGCGGCATCTCATAGCTCGTCTGTTCGACTTGTACGTTGCTCATTGACGACTCCATTCGGATAGAGAGGGAAACTGGGGCTTACTCATGGGGTGAGCAGCACCTTACCGATACCGCCCTTCGTGAACGCGGCCTGCGCGGCGCCCGCGTTCTTAAGCTCCTCAAGGAGGCCGATCGGGATCGTCATCTTGCCGGCGTTAACGGCATCGGCGATGAGGGCGATAACCGCGCGGTCTTGCTTTGAGACGAACGGGACGACGCGCACCTTCGGGTAGTCCTTGATGCCGTCCGGCTCTCCCGTCACCGATGCAAACGTTCCGCCGTCCTTGACCTTCGCGAGCAGATCCGTCGCCGATTTGCCGCGAAGCGTGTTCGCCACGACGTCGACTTGTGGAATCGTCGCCAAGGCGGCCGGGTCGTCGAGGGCGATCGTTTCGTCCGCGCCGATGCCCTCCGCCAGGTCAAGCTGAAAAAGCCGCACGCCCGCGATCACGCGCGCGCCCAAAGCCTTGGCCATGTAGACGGCACAGCGGCCGACGGCGCCCGCAGCGCCGGAGACCAGCACCGTCTGACCGGGCTGCAACCCGCTCGCGACGGAGATCAATTGGCTGCCGGTCACGCCCACAAGCGGAATCGCGGCCGCCTCAACCAGGTCCATCGTCTCCGGCACCTTGGCGAAAAAGATCGCTTTGTCGGCGACTAGTTCAGCGTACGTGTGGTACGACCACCCGCAGACCCGGTCCCCGACCTCGAGGCCCGTGACGCCGTCGCCCTTCGCGACCACCGTTCCTGACACGTCGAGGCCGATGATCGCCGGAAAATGCAACTGCCACCCCTTGACGGCGTTGTTGCGCTCGAGCATGTCTTCCGGGTTGATGCCGATGCCGGCCACCTTGACGAGGACATCGTCCGCGCCCGGCTTCGGATCCGGCATGTCCTGATATTTCATCACTTCCGGGCCGCCGTACGCGGTCACCACCGATGCTTTCACCTATCGCTCACACGGAACCCGGGCCGGGTCACGAAACATCTCTTCACACACCATCCTCGCTGTAGTTGCGTTCGTGCGCGCAGGCAGTGACTGAAAGCCAGCAGGTCAGGGCCGGCAGCGCTGGTGCGCACATCTCCAATCGGGGGTGGGGACGCAGTGAGTGTACCGCGCCTCGATGGTCAGGTCCAGCGAGACGGTGACTCCCGATCCCTCACTGGACGGGTTGCAATGCGCCGCTGCGGATTCCATGATGTTCTAATGACGGACGAAAAGGTCGTTATCATCACCGGCGCATCGCGGGGAATCGGCGCCGCCCTCGTGTCGGCTTATGCGGTGGCGGGCTACGCCGTGGTCGCGAACGCGCGCACGATCGGTCCTAGCGCCAACCCCAAGGTCGTCGCCGTAGCCGGTGACGTCAGCGATCCCGCGACGGCCGGGCGCGTCGTAGACGAAGCGGTCCGACGGTTCGGCCGCCTCGACTCCCTCGTCAACGACGCCGGGATCTATATTTCGAAGCCGTTCACGGACTACACCCAAGCGGATTACGACGCTCTGCTGTCGACGAACATCGCCGGCTTCTTCCACCTCGCGCAGCGCGCGCTTCGCGTGATGGTGCAACAGGGATGGGGTCACGTTCTCACCATCACCGCGACGATCGCCGAACAGCCGGTCGAAGGCGTCCCCACTGCCCTGGCGTCGTTGACCAAAGGCGGCCTGAACGCGGCAACGAAGGCGCTGGCGATCGAATACGCGGCGCGTGGGATTCGCGTCAACGCCGTCTCACCCGGCGTCATCGACACCTCGACGGTCCCCGAGCCGACACCGAGCGCACCTGGCGCACCCGCTGCCGTACCTCGAATCGGCCGTGTCCGTGACGTGGTTGCCGCTGTTCTGTACCTCGAAGGTGCAGCGTTCGTTACCGGCGAGATCTCGCACGTCGACGGCGGACAAAGCGCGGGCTGCTGGAGCCCCTAACCAGGTGCTGGGGTTGCCGCGCCGGCGCCTTGAGTTGACAGGTTCACGAGCGCGTGCTACGGTTCGCCGATGTCAGCTACGTCCTCCGTAACGTCCTGTTGTTGCGCTTGCATTTTTGGGAGCGGCGTAGCGGCGTGACGTGCTGAGCCCCTGAAGGGGTCGAGCATCCGGAGCTCTCGCCGTTCGGTGAGGGCTTTTTTTATTGTATTGCGCGCGTAAGTGAGGAGAAAGACATGTCCAAAGAGCAGACCTCGAACTTCGATACGGTTGCGATCCACGGTGGGCACGCCGGCGATCCGGGAACGAAGGCCCGCGCGGTGCCCATCTTCCAGACGTCGTCGTATCTGTTCGACGATACGGCGCATGCAGGCCGGCTGTTCGCGCTCGAGGAGTTCGGGAACATCTATACCCGCATCGTGAACCCGACTTCGGACGTCCTCGAGCAGCGCATCGCCCAGCTCGAGGGAGGTTCGGGCGCCCTGGCGCTCGCGAGCGGACAGGCTGCGGTGATCTACTCGATCCTCAACCTCGCCCGCGCCGGAGACCATATCGTCAGCTCGGCCTCGCTCTACGGCGGAACCTACAGCGCGTTCACGCACACGCTTCCGAAGCTCGGCATCACGGTTTCTCTCGTCGACCCGTCCAACCCCGACAATCTACGCCGCGCAATACGCGACAACACGAAGGCGATTTTTGCCGAGACGATCGGTAATCCGAAGATCGACGTGCTCGATGTTGAGGCGGTCGCAGCCGTCGCTCGCGAGGCGCAGCTTCCGCTGATCGTCGACAACACGCTAGCGACTCCGTATCTGCTGAGACCCTTCGACTTCGGAGCAAACGTTGTCGTTCATTCGTCCACGAAGTTCATCGGCGGACACGGTACGTCGATCGGCGGGCTGCTGGTCGACGGCGGCAATTTCGACTGGGCTGCGTCCGGTAAGTTTCCGGATTTCACGGAGCCCGACGCATCGTATCACGGCGTCCGCTACGTCGCGTCATTCGGAAACCTGGCTTACATCATCAAGGCGCGCGTGCAGCTGCTGCGCGACATCGGCGCCGCGCCTTCTCCGTTCAACTCGTGGCTCTTTTTGCAGGGACTCGAAACGCTCGGCCTGCGCATCGAGCGGCACTCACACAACGCCCAGCGGGTCGCGGAGTACCTCAAGGCGGACCCGAACGTGACCTGGGTCTCGTATCCGGGCTTGCCCGACGATCCCGCGCACCAGCGCGCGAAAAAGTATCTGCCGAAGGGTGCGAGCGCCATCCTCACGTTCGGCGTCAAGGGCGGGGCGGCTGCGGCCAAGGCGGTCATCGATCGGCTCAAGCTGTTTTCGTTACTTGCGAACGTCGGCGACGCGAAATCACTCGCCATTCATCCCGCGACCACGACACACCAACAGCTGACCGCCGAGGAGCAGCGTGCTGCCGGCGTCGCGGAAGACACGATTCGCCTCTCGGTCGGCATCGAAGACGTACGCGACATCATCGCGGATCTCGAGCAGGCGTTACACCCGCATGGTGCCGCTTCCGGAAATGGCCTGCACCACGAGGTGACGGGAAGCACAGCCAATTGATCTTGCGAAGCCGCGTAGCGTAACAGTCGGTGGGGGCGGCGGCGTCTCGGCGTGGGCGATCCTCGCGCCCGACCCGCCGCTCGTATCCGTGACTCTTAGGGACTCAGGTACACGCCCGACGGCTGCGAGACCCCGCTTATCGTCAGGGGCGTACTCGTGTACGGCGGTGGGTAGATCGTGACCGTGTCATTGCCTTCGTCGGCTGAAAAGAGGTCGTTCGCTGCATCGAAGGCGAGCGACGTCGGTGAGGAAGCCGACGTACCGCTCGTACTTGAAGCGACGGCCGTATATGGCGGGACGTACAAATCGATCTGCATCGTCCCACTTTGACCAACGAAGAGCGTCGTGCCGTCCGGACCGATCGCGATTGCCGAGGCCGAGCTTACGCCGGCCGTTATCGTCGTCGTCGCTCCGGGGAACGGAGGGACGAAGAGGTCGATTGAATTTGCCGCGGGGCTCGCGGCGAATACGTCCCCGTTGGACGTGGCCGCAACCCTGAGGGCCATGCTCACGGTGCCAAGCGCGGTGGACGTTCCGGTATAGGGCGGCGCGTATTCCGTGACGTTGGCTCCGTTGAAGTTGGCCACGTACAGATTTCCGCTTGCATCGGCCGCGAGCATTGCCGGGCCGTCGATCCCGTTCGTAATCGTCGTCGGCGAGCCGGTATATGGCGGTGCATACGCGTACAGCGCGTTGTTGTTGAAACCGCCGACGAGCAGTGTGCCATTTGGTGCCATAAACACCGGGATCACATCCTCGAGGACGCCGTCGCCGAGCGTGGCAACCGGCGCGCCGGTGTAGGGCGGCGCATACTCTTTCACATCGCCGCCGGCGTTGTCGCCGATGAAAAGATTCCCGCTCGGATCGAAGGCCGCAATCCCCGGGAGGCCCGCCGACCCGTTATAGCCGATGAGCGGGGCCGGCGAACCGGTATACGGCCAGGCGTAGACTCCGATGGGGCCGTCGTTGTCGACGATCATTGTTTGCTGATGTGCCGTCGTGATGAAGGTCGTGGTGCACACGGCCCCAGGCTGTGAGCAGGTAGCATCGGAATAGGCTGCGGTCAGGGTGAACGTCGCGCTCGCCCCGTTCCCGACTGGGGGCATGAGCGTAAACGTGTTCGGGGTGGTGGTCGAAGGATTCACGATCGTGTACGTGCTACCGCTCGTTTGCGAAACGGAGAGCGTCGGCGAACCCGGGCCGACGATGATATTGCCGTCAGCGTCGAGCGCCGTCGCTTGCAGACGTGCTGGAAAAACGCCGGCGAGTTTGAAATTCGTGGTGGCGGTCTGATGCGCAGCGGAAGACAGCGAGGAGACCAGCAGCTGAGCGGGGATACCGTTGAGGGTCAGCGCAATCGTGTTCGCCTGTCCTGACGCGACCGTGAAAGCGACGCTCTGATCCGCGGAAAGGGCGGTCCCCGTGCCGTTCAGACCGTCGAACGTCGTGAGGCTTGCGCTATAGCTTCCCGGTGAGAGCGCTAGCGTCAGCGTACACTCCGTCGTGGCCAGCGTCGATTGGCAACCGGTCGAGGTCGGCGTCAGATTCGCAGTCTGACTCACGGGCGTCGGCCCGCTTACCGCGATCGTGATGCTTTGCGTCGCCGGAGAGATATACGCCGGCGCGCGCTTGCCGGCGGCAGCAGTGCGCGCCGGCACCGCGATGACGAATCGAGCGGACGCGCTCGGTGCGGCGCCGGCAGTTTCCGGGGTGTGTGCATGCCCGGGTGGTGAAAGCGCCGCTCCCGGACTACACCCGTTCGTCAGCAAGACGAGCATCGTCAGGTTAACGCACAAAGCCCGGCTACCAGATATGTGAAGCACGATACTCTCCAGCTATGGTGTGCGTCCGCAGCACGCGAGACCCCGCTGTTTCGACGATGTCGCCGTATACGAAAACCGGATACCCTAAAACGCTCGCACTGAACAGGTCGTTTGAGCTACCGAGACCGACAGGGGTCGCTTCCAAGCGCGGTGCACTTCATCCCTGACGCTTACCGGAACGAGGGTTCTCTATGCGGTTCGGAGTTGTTGGTATCGCCATCGCTCTCGGGTTCTTTTTGTGTGGGTGTGACGGTGGTCGAAGCACTGCGGCGTTGACGCCCAGGACCTCAATTCCAGCTTTGCCGGGGTCTTCTTCAGGCGCGCGAGTGGCGATGAAGATCATCATTCCCAATGCCGCCGCGCGAAGAGCGTTTGCGCGACGGCCGGCGTTCGTCTCGCCGAGCACCAATGGCGTGCAAGTCGTCGCCTTCGCGCATTCCGACACGAACCACACAACGCCGCTCGGCACGGCCGTCACGGACGTTTCGAGCGGCAGCAACGCGTGTACGCTGATGGCCGGGTCACGCTCGTGCACGGTCAACGGCATCGCCCCGCCCGGAGACGACGACCTCGTCGTCACTCTCTTTGATATGGCTCCGGTGAGCGGCGCGATTCCCGCGGGTGCGCATGTGCTCGGCACAGCCGGCGTGACGCAGACGATTACGGCCGGCGCGGTCAATATGGTAAACGTGGGCATCGGCGCAGTCATCGTGGGGCTCAGCGGCCAGTCAGCCCTCGTCCAGCTTGCAGCCGACGGAATCGTGCAAGACATCGGCCTCACAATCGCTCCTACCGACTTCGGGAACAACCCGATTACCGCTGGATCGTCCAACGCGCCGTTTGCGAATCCGATTACGGTTACGGCAACGGAGAGCGGCGGCAACGGGCATGCCTCGCTGGAGCTCAATGGCGGAGCGCCGGCCGCGCAAGTCACCGTTTCGAAATCAACAGACACCGTGCAGGTCGTTTACGACGGCCTGGGCACGGCGGGTTATCAGGTCTCCGTATCGCTAAGCGCGCCCGCCGACGCAGGCGAGGGCCCCGTTAGCGAAAGCGCTGTTATCGAACCGATACTGTTTGTCTCAAATCCTACGGTTTTCTGGTCCGCCGCGCCGGCGACGGTGCGAGCGTATCCAGAAGGCCAGGAGGTTCTTTCAATCAGCGAACCGACCGCGGCAGGCGGCACGATTTATACGGCGACGCCGTCCGGGTGCTCGGGAACTCTTCGCACGGGGACGGTTGTCGGCACTGGCACGAATGCGACGCTGCTGGTCGTCGGCGGTACGACCGTTTCGGCAAGCGGATGTAGCTTAACGATCAGCGATGGGACGCTCTCGTTCCCTATCGCGGTATCGAATACGCTGCGCACCGATAGCGCGATGCATACGATAACCGAATTCTCGACGTCGGCGGTCGAGCCGTTCGGGATTACTACCGGAGCCGACGGAAATTTGTGGTTCGCCGAGGACAATCCCAGTACGCCCGCGGTCAGCAATATCAAACCGGACGGAACCGGATATACCAGATTCGCACTCCTGCCGGCCGGGCAGGCTGCGGGTGCCTGGGTATCACCCTTTGGTGTTACCCTTGGGCCGGACGGCAACGTTTGGGTCGGCGACGATAACAGCAGTCCCGGAAATATCGGAAGAGTAACTCCTGCCGGGATGAACACGACGTTTCACACAGGCCATGTTTTCACGAATTTCGACGCCGCCGGGCTTGACGGAAATGTCTGGTTCTCCGAATGTTCCGGCGCCTTCCTGAGCAGCGTAACGCCGAGCGGGACGGTGAGCGAGAAGTCCGTGCCCGGAGCCACCAACATTCAAGGGGTGGCGCTCGGCCCGGACGGTAACATTTGGTTCACCGACCTTGGCTCAAGGGAGATCGGAACTATCGTGTCCGGAACGCCGACGATAGTTTCCGGAGCGCTGACGAGCCAGCCCTCGACGGCTGAAGATATTGCGTCGGGTTCGGACGGGAATCTCTGGGTTGCCGAGGGCGCTCGCATCGCCCAAGTGACGACCAGCGGTGTCATACTGAACCAGTTCCCTGCGGCGGCGGGAGCGATCGGAAATGCAAACTTCATTACGGCGGGACCCGACGGCGCGATCTGGTTTACGGACACGTCGAACAACGCAATAGGTCAGATCACGACGACTGGAACGATCTCCGAGTTCGCGCTTCCGACAGCCGGCGCGACGCCCAATGGTATTACGGTCGGGCCGGACGGCAACTTATGGTTCACCGAATTAAGCAAGGGAAAAATCGCCGTCATCAAGCTTTAACGCGGAACGGCGCACTGGGCGGAATGGCTATTCCGTGATGTATGCATAGTGGTGGCGCGACTGCAGCAACGCAATGATAGCAACTCCCGACGGAACCAGCATTGCGCCGGGAAGTAGCGACTTACGTAACGTCTCCGCGACTTTTTCAGCATCTCGTCCGGTGGCTGTTCCGGCGGCGACGATTGTCTCGGCATGCTGAACGAGGGCCGTGTTGCAGACGAAAAACATCACGCCGCGTCGTTGCAGCGTTTCGATCGAGGCATCCTGGTAGTAGCCGTGAACATCACTAGGACCCGTCATGGTTTTCGTGCTTCGGGCGGATGCAAAGATATTTGAGGATACGACCGCGCCGGTCGGATCGTGAACGCCGATGACTTGCCCAAGGTTGTAACGCGCCCACGCATCGTTTCCATAGAGTAGTACATTGGATTCGTTGTGCGTCACGAGCGCGGTAGCGAGCCGGTCGGCAGAGATACCGAGGCTGAATTGCAGCGCGTTGAGTGAGTTCTTCACACCGCCCAGGATCTGCGGATACAATTTCCCGGCGTCCCAAACCTGACGAATGTCCGCTGGGCGTGAAACGCGCTTGGTAAACGCACCGCTGTCGAATTCGCCGGATTTCTCTACAAGCTCGGGCATAGCTCCCGCGGGATCCGCGAGCGCGGCGGATCCGGACATTGCAAGCGAGGCACCGATGAAAACCGACCGCTTTACCATAGATGTCCGTTCTCGACGTGAACCTGCGACTCTTTGGGCTTCAGCCTCCTACAGGCCGTAGCGCTTGAAGCGGGGCCAGGCGAGTGCGAGTGGGATGCGCGTCTGGTGGCAGACGACGATTGCGCGATCGCGTTCGTACGGCATCGCGTACGGCACACCGAACGTGGCGGCAACGCTGCTTTGTGCGCAAACACGTGCCCAAAAGGCCGGGTATGCGTTGACGGCGATCACGACCGAGCCGTCGTAGCCGTGGGTGCCCCACAAGAAATATTGGTTTTGCTCGCTGAGCGCGGGCGGTAAGGCATCGGCTGCGCCGTACACGTCGAGCGCGGCCGCCTCTCCGTAGTTGCTTGCCAAAATGGCAGCTTTCCGGCGGTCATCAAGCGGCAGCGCGCGGTAGACGGCAGCGACTTTGTGCTCGAGTTCGCGCCAGCCGAATTCGTCTGAGAAAACCTGCGTCAACGGTGCGCCAAAGCCCGCAACCTCGACCGGTCGAGGACGCGTCGGCAAGCGGTCGAGATAGCGCGCGAGGCCGTCCGCAGAGAGTACCGGTGAGACGAGCGGCAGCGCAAGCGCCGAGTTTCCAATCGCCAGAGCCATCCAGGGAATCAACAGCAAGCGTGGGAGTCGAGCGTACGCAGCTGCGCCGAGGGCAAACATCGACGGGTACGCGCCGGCAAGATAATAACTCTTGCCGTGCGTCCCGAAGACCAGCAACACTGCCACCACAAAAGCGATCGAAAGAAAACGAAATTGCGCGAGATCGCGCCGGGCAAAGGGCGCCACCACGCCGGCTAACCAGAGGGGCGCGAACAAGATGTTCAGCGCCAGGATTTGCGCGATCGCGAAGCCGATCGGTGAGCCCGTGAGGTTGCCCGCGTTGTCGTTGCGCATCACTTCGAGGAACGGCAGCTGTTGCGCGACCTGCCAGAGGACGCTAGGCAGAGCGATTGCAAAAAAGCACGCAACGCCGATCCACCACTTCTTCCCTACGAAGCGGCGACCCGGCGTGCAGGCAATACCGATGGTTAACGCGATCAGCCAGATGGCGATGCCGTACTTTGCTTCGAACGCGATGCCCGCAGCAATGCCTGCCCAAACGAATGACGTGCCTTCCTCCCGAACGAAGGCGCGCGCCAGCAGATAGGCAACGATGGTCCACGCGAGCGGTTCGAACGTCGATGTCGTCAAGGTCGACGTCACACCGATCAACAGCGGTGCGCTTGCCGCTGCAATGCCCGCCAGCCAAGCTCCGCGCGCGCCCGCGCCCCCAATTCGCGCGAAGGCAATGGTAACCGGGACGAGCAGTGCGGCCGAGATGACGGCGGGAAGCCGCAGCAACCAGACATGATCACCCGCAATCTGCGTCAGCGCAGCTACGAACGGAACGAGCGGTGGCTGATCGACGTATCCAAACGCCGGGTGGCGTCCGCAAACGATGAAGTACAACTCGTTACGAAATGCGTCGTATCGTCCTGCGACAAGCGCGTGACCCAGGAACACCGCCGCAGCCAGCCCCCACGCTATCCAGTCAATGCGCCGCGCAACGGGCGCCAAGGGGGTGCCCGCAACGGGTTCTGACGTCATCGACCCATATTAGTACGCAATGCGTATTGAAGGCAAGCAGGAGCTTTCATACAGTCAGCGACAAGATGCTCGAGTATTAACAAGCAGAGCGTATTAAAAGCGAGCCCACAGACGGACGCGGCTGCGGATGGCGCCGCGGTCGCGTTGCGGGCAGCGTTGGCGAAGCTCAACCGCCGCCTGCGGGCGCTAGAAGATCCGGGCGGCGTCGGCTCGACCGGCCTCAGCCTGCTCGGCCGGCTTTGGCGCCACGGTCCCACCACGGCTAGCGCACTGGCGCACGAGGAGCGTTTGCAGCCGCAATCACTTACGCGCACGCTTCAGGCTCTGGAAAAGCACGCGCTGATCGTCCGCGCGATCGACCCGAGCGATCGTCGCTGCACGACGATTGCGATCACCAAGAACGGCATCGCGACCCTGCGCCGGAGCGTTCGGCAACGCGAGTCGTGGCTCGCGAACGCGATGGCGACAACCCTCTCGCCAACCGAGCGCGACCTGCTTCGGCTATCGATTGCGCTCATGGAACGGCTGGCCGATGCCGGCGACACGCCGGACTCATCTAGCGCCGTTTGAGTTCGTCGAGCTCTTCGAGGGTACGGGGCCAGTCCGCTTTCAACAAGCGCGATAAACTGCGGTCAGCCAACAACGCGCCGCCGGTTTGGCAGCGGGCGCAATAGTTCGTCTCGTTGTCTGCGTAACGAATGCGTTGAACGGGCTCCCCGCAGCGCGGGCATGGTTCCCCGTAGCGGCCGTGGACGCTCATGTCCTTGCGAAAGGCGGTCACATGCTCCGGAAATCCACCGTTCGTCTCGTCACGCAGCCGGTCGCTCCAGCGCTGCAGCGTTTCACGCGTCGCCGTGTAGAGCCGCTCCCATTCCAGTGGTTTAAGCTTGTGCGTTAGCGCGATCGGCGAGAGCTGTGCCGCATGCAGGATCTCGTCGGAATAGGCGTTGCCGATACCGCTCACGATGCGCGGGTCGGTGAGCGCCCGTTTGAGCGTGCGGTTTTCGACGGTCAGGGCGCGCCGGAACTCCTCGAGATCGCTTGCGAAAACGTCGATGCCGCCGGGGTCGATCGCCTGTAGCGCGTCATCGCCGCGCAAAACGTAGAGCGACGCGCGGCGCTTGGCGCCCGCCTCGGTGAGGACGAGCGTACCGCCCGGGAAATCGAACGCGGCCAAACTGTTGCGACCGCCCAGCTTCGCCTCCGGCGGCCGCCAGTGAAGGCGGCCCGCGATCATCAGGTGGAGCACGAGCCACAGTTCGTCGTCGAAACCGAAAGCGATGCGTTTGCCGACGCGCCGCAATCGGCGCACGACCCGGCCCTCCCCGCTCGCAAGTGGCGGGTCGGCCGTGCGTAACAGAGAGATGCTCGCCACGCGCACGCGCACGAGCTTTTGACCGAGGACGCGCGGTTCGAGTGCGCTGATATAGGCGGTGATGTCCGGTAACTCGGGCACGGAAATCCTAGAGTCCGATCAGCTCGCGGCGGCGATGATCAGCGAATCAACGGTGCCCCAACGGCCGATCGCCAAAACAGCCTCCTCGAGCTGCAGCCCGTGCGCGGTGAGCTTATCGCTCTTCTTATACAAGGGTGAATGCGCCTCGCTTTCGAGGCGCGCGAGAATCGCCCGACGAAACTCCGGGCGAGTCGGCTAGTAGAGCGCGGCGATTTTCGAATTTGGAGGTGTGCATGAACTGTCCGAGTTGTCAGAATCCCTTGGCTCCAGGCGCCAAATTCTGCGCGAATTGCGGTGCACCGGCGCCCCAAGTGACACAGGTCGGCTCGTATTCGGAGCCCATCCCGGAGAGCGACAACCCCAAGGAGCCGATTCGCCTAGGCGATATGACGATTCGGGTCGAGGGCGAGCTCGTGCCGGTGGTCGACGTCGAGCTCGGTTCGCAGCAGACGGTATATTTCGAGCACCACATTTTGTTGTGGAAGCAGCCGAACGTAACGCTCGGATTCATGGGCCTCAAGAACGCCGCCAAGCGGATCTTCTCGGGTCTGCAGATCTTCATCTCGACGGCCAAGGGTCCGGGCAATATCGCCTTCTCGCGCGAGGCGCCGGGACAAGTCGTCGCGATGCGCCTTAGCCCCGGCCAAGCGATCGACGTTCGGGAGCACCAATTCTTGCTTGCTACGAGCAACGTCGAGTACAACTTCTACTGGCAAACCGGACTCGCCAACGTCCTCTTCTCGCGCGCGGGACTCTTCATCGATCGTTTCACGGCGTCGCAAGGTGAGGGTGTCGTTCTGTTGCACGGCTATGGCAACGTCTTCGAGAAGACCCTCGCCGCGGGCGAGATGCTCGACGTCGAGCCGGGCGCGTGGCTCTGGAAGGACGCAAACGTGCAGATGAACACGGTGTCGGTGCTGCAGTCGCAGGGGGCCGGCGGACTGCTCGGCGCACTCGGTGCGTTTGTCGGCGGTTCAGCGCTGACGCTCAACCGTTTCTCCGGTCCTGGTCGCATCGGGCTCCAATCGATGACCTACCATGATCCTGGGGCGCCCGAAGGTGCGGCCCAAACGGGCGGCCAGAGCAACATCGGCGGTGTGCTCGGCTCGCTGTTCGGCAACCAAGGCTAGAGGGGTTGCGCGGCGCCGCTTATTCGGATGAGCGGCGACGCGCGCTCGCGACCCCGACGGCTAAAATGAGCGCGGCGCCCGCCGCGAGCACGAGTTCCATCTTGACGCGTTCGGGGTGATGACTCGCATCGAACAGCGCGAGAACGAGCCATAAGAGCGTCAAAAACGCGTAGAACGTGATCAGCCCGTAGGCGCCAAGCCACGCACGCATTACGAGACGTAGCTAACGTTGACGCTGAAGCCGGCTGCCTCCGCGCGCGCGAGCACCGCCAGCACGTTTTCGATCTCGTCGTCGATCGTCGAGATTTCGCGCGCGGTAATGCCGACCGGTGCGGCGTTCTCCCAGAGCACGCGGCGCGCGGTTTCGAGGGCCATCCGCAAGCGTTGCGGGGTCGCTTCGAGGACGGGCCAATCTTCGTACGACGTGGCCGGTACCACGCGCCAGCCGTCGCCCGAGTACTCGTCTTCGTCGACGTATGCGTTCGGGATGGCGGTCAGGATATCGATCGCGTCGCGATCGGCGGGGCGAAGCGGCAGACCCACGTCGGAAAGGCGCACGACGTAGCGAAAGAACGCGGTGCTTCCGACGCTGTACGCCCCGGCTGGCGACCCGACGCTGACGTGAATCATGTCCGCGACGTTCGAGTGGGAGACAACCCCACCTCTGGCGCCGTACAAAGGACGATCCGAATGTGACTCGCTATTTGGCGAGTTCGAAGGGGATTCCGAGCTCCCCGGCCAGCTTTTCGAGACCGCTCCACACCTTTACGTGCACCGGCACGCCATTCTCCCGGTGAGCGAGCGTCTTCTCGTATTCGATCTCGCCTGCCACGTAGATGCGCTCGAAACCGGGCGCTTTCTGCGACTCCTTGAAGGCGCGCAGTTCGGTGTCCATGTCGTGCCGGAAGCCGGCGACGTCGCGGAATCCGTCGATGCGAATGGCGCCGAAGAAATGCGAGATCTTGCCGGGCTCGGCGCCACTGTTCGGAAGTGGTAGTTCGTTACCGAACGCGCCGCCCGACAGAACCGCGCACATGATGTCGACCAGTAAGCCAAGCCCGTATCCCTTGTGGCCGCCGTTATCGATACCAAAGCCGCCGAGCGGTAAGAGAGCGCCTTTCAAGGCCTCGGCCGGTTCCAGCGTTTCTTTTCCGTTTGCATCGATCGCCCAGCCGGGGTTGAGCTTCTTCTCCTTGCGCTGATAGACTTCGAGCTTACCGCGCGGCACGGTCGTCGTTGCAAAGTCGAGCACGAAGGCCGGTTCGTTTTGGGTGGGAATTGCGTAGGCCCAGGGATTGGTGCCGAGCATGATGTCCTTGCCGAACGTCGGCGCACCATATCGTACGGAGTTCGTCGACGCGATGCCGATCATGTCGTGTTCGAGCGCCAGCATCGCGTAATAGCCGGCGATTCCGAAATGATTCGAGTTCTTGACCGCGCCGAACGCTACGCCGCTTTGCTTAGCCTTCTCGAGCACGGCTTCCATCGCGCGCTTGCCGGCCGGATGTCCGAGGCCGTTGTCCGCGTCGAGAACGAGCGAGGTCGGCGTTTCGCGCGCGACCGTCACACTGGGGGCCGCTTTGAGCTGCCCTGCGCGAATGCGACTGACGTAGTAGGTCTCGAGCCGGGCGACGCCGTGCGACTCGATGCCACGCAGGTCGGCCGCCACCAGCACGTCGGCCACCGTCTTGGCATCCGCGGGCGCGACTCCGACTTTGGTCAATACTTCGCTGACAAAGCTTTTTAGCTTTGGTTCGGTCGAAAGCCGGTACTCGGTGTCGACGGCAACATTTGCCACGTGCCAAATCTCCCTTACGTGTTACTGACCTGCAAGCGCCAGCCGTTCGACGGTAGCACCCTTGGTCGAGATACCCAAATGGAAAACGTCGCTATCGATGCCCTCGCGCGCAAAAGCCGCCTGCATCGCCTCCCCGATCGCATCCTGATTGCCCCCGACCAAGGCGACGACGCTCGGGCCTGCGCCCGAGAGGGCCACCGCCAGCAGCCCGGGCAGCTCGAACGCGAGCATCTCATCGAACCCGGGCACGAGCGGCGCGCGGTAGGGCTGGTGGATGCGGTCGGCCGTCGCGACCCGCAGAACCGAGAGATCCCCGCTCGCGAGCGAAGCGGCGAGTAGGGCCGCGCGCTGCACGTTGAAGACGACGTCGCGCCGCTCGTAGCTGGCGGGCAATAGGGCTCGCGCGGCTGCCGTCGGCAGCACGATATGCGGGGTCACGACGACGACCGAGAGCCCCACAGGCGGCTCGAAGCGCAGATAGGCCGGCTGCGCACCTTCCGGCATCGCGGCGATCACCACCCCGCCAAGCAGCGCCGGCAGGGCGTTATCCGGGTGACCTTCAAGGTCGCTCGCGTGCCGCGCGAGCTCGCGTGCGGGCGGCCGTTGCTCGGCAAGCTCCGCGCCGATCGTAATGCCCAGCACCGCGCCGGCGGCGCTTGCCCCAAGTCCCTTGCCGAGCGGAATCCCGTTTTCGACCAGGATGGACACATTCGGCCGGGCACCCCCGAGGACGCGGTCCATCCCGCGCACGATTTCGTTTTCGAAGCCCGCATTGGTCGGCACGTAGGTGCCGGCCTTGAACGACACGGAGAAGTGCATGGCGGGCTGGACGGTGGCACGGACCCACAGGTCGAGCGCCAGACCGATCGCATCGAAACCGGGACCGAGATTCGCGCTCGAGGCCGGCACGGACACGACAAACGCTTCGCTAGGCACGAACCGCGGTAACCTCGTCGATCAGCGCGCGCAGCGTCTCGGCCGTCGGTGTCGCGTGAATCGGATTTGCGAAGCGGGCGCCTGACGTGTGGTAGCGGGCCGCATACGCTCCGTCTTTGAGGACGTGGCCCGTCAGCACGAGCACGACGTCTTCAGCGCTTCCGATCGTCCCGTTTTCACACAACGCGAGCAGTCCCGCAAGCGAGGCGGCCGAGGCCGGTTCGCAACCGACGCCGTCACGTCCCACGATCGCGCGAGCGTCCGCAATCGCCTCGTCGGAAACCGCCAGGACCGTACCGTTGGAAGCGTGTACTTCGGCGAGGGCTTTGCGCCAAGAGGCCGGCGCTCCGATTTTGATTGCGGTCGCGCTCGTCTCCGCGCGCACCGGCACGAGTTCGCCGCCTTCGCGAAAGACGCGCGCGAAGGGCGCCGCGCCCGCAGCTTGCACGACGGCGATGCGCGGCACGCGATCGATCAAGCCCAGCGCGTGCGCCTCGCGAAAGGCTTTGCCGAAGGCGCTCGTGTTGCCGAGATTTCCGCCGGGCAAAATCAGCCAGTCGGGTGCGCGCCAGTCGCGCGCTTCCAGCAGTGCGAAGGCCGCGCACTTCTGACCTTCGATGCGATAGGGATTCACGCTGTTGACGATCGCGACACGGGCCGGATCGAGACCCCGTACGAGCTCGAGTGCCCGGTCGAAATCACCGTCGATCGCGGCAACGGTCGCGCCGTAGTCGAGTGTTTGGGCCATCTTCGCTTCGCTTATTCCGCCGGCCGGAACGAGCACGAGCGCGCTGATGCCGGCGCGCGCCGCGTAAGCGGCCATGGAAGCGGCCGTGTTCCCGGTGCTCGCGCAGACCGCGACGCCGGCACCGCGCGACTTTGCGTGTGAGATCGCGACGGTCATGCCCGCGTCCTTGAATGATGCGGTCGGATTCATGCCGAGGTGGAGATAGCTTACCCGCGAGCTGCGGGCGTACTCCGCACCGTGGCATGAGTCGTAAACCGGCACAACGTTTTCGTGCAGCGAGACCACGTGTTCGGGCGCGATCGCGGGCAACAGCTCGCGAAAGCGCCAAACGCCGCTCGTGTCGAGCGGATCGTTCGAGAGGCGGCGTTCGGCAAAGGTGCGGCGCAGCGCGGCGCCGCCCGGCGCCGACGGATCGAGCGCGAAGGCGAGCAGACCCCCGCACGCGTCGCAAAAGAGCGTGTCGACATGTTGCGCGGCGCCGCACTCGCTACAGGCGAGATGCATCGCCGGAAGGTTCAAGGCCCGCGGTAGCAGTGCCTATCGGGGCGCCGGCGGCCGGGTGATCGCGCCGTCGGCCGCCGACGAAACGAGCGCAACGTATTTTGCAAACACGCCGCTTGTGTAGCGGGGCGGCGGCGGGCTCCACGCCGCCAGGCGCTGCGCGACTTCGGCAGCCGGCAGCTCGCTATCGATGCGCCGGTTCTCGATGTCGATCGCGATGACGTCGCCCTCGCGCAGCGCGGCGAGCGGTCCGCCCATGGCGGCCTCCGGCGCGATGTGACCGATCATCAGACCACGCGTGCCCCCGGAGAAACGGCCGTCGGTCAAGAGCGCGACCGTTTCGCCGAGGCCGGCGCCGACGATCGCGGCCGTGATGCCGAGCATCTCGCGCATGCCGGGCCCACCGCGCGGTCCCTCGTAGCGGATGACCACGACGTCGCCCGGTACCACGCGGCCGCCCTCGATGGCCGCCATCGCGTCTTCTTCGCGATCGTAGATCTTGGCGGGGCCGCGGTGAAAGCTGCGCTCGTGGCCGGCGATTTTTGCAACCGCGCCGTCCGGCGCCAAATTTCCGCGTAGAATGACCAGGCCCCCTGTCGGCTTGAAGGGCCGGTCGGCCGTGGTGATGACCGGCTGTCCCGGCGTCTCGACCGCGTCTGCGGCTTCTTCTCCGAGCGTGCGGCCAGTGACGGTCTGAGCACCGGCGTGCACCAGCTTCGCTTCAACCATGCGTTTGGCGATCAGTTGGATGCCGCCGGCATTGTCGACATCGAGCGCGACGTATTTTCCGCCGGGACGAAGATCGGCGATGATCGGCGTGCGCCGGCTGATTTCGTCGAAGTCGTCGATCGTCAGCGGCACGCCCGCTTCGCGTGCGATCGCGAGCAGATGCAGCACGCTATTGGTCGACCCGCCGGTGCCCGCGGCTGCGGCGATCGCGTTTTCGAACGCGTCGCGCGTCAACAGATCGCGCGGCCGGACGCCGCGCCGCAAGAGATCCATCACGAGCACGCCCGCTTCGTAGCCCTTCTGATCTTTGCGCGGATCCGTTGCTCCGGGCGACGCGCTGCCGACCGGCGAAAGACCGATGAACTCCATGACGGTCGCCATCGTGTTTGCCGTGTACTGGCCGCCGCACGCGCCCGGACCGGGCACCGCATGATCTTCGATCGCCTGCAGTTGCGCGTCGCTCATCGTGCCGGCCGCGTTGGCGCCGATCGCTTCGTAGATGTCGACGATCGTCAGATCTTTGCCGTCGAGTTTACCGGGCGCGATCGAGCCGCCGTACAGAATCAGGGCGGGCACGTTGAGGCGCACGAGCGCCATTGCGGCGCCGGGCGAGGTCTTGTCGCAGGCGCAGAGCGCCACGATCGCGTCGAACATGTGCCCGCGCCCGACCAGTTCGATCGAATCGGCGATCACTTCGCGCGAAACGAGCGAAGCCTTCATCCCTTCGGTGCCCATCGTGACGCCGTCGGAAATCGCGATCGTGTTGAATTCCATCGGCGTGCCGCCCGCGTCGCGTACGCCGCGCTTGACGTGTTCGGCCAGTTTGCGCAAATTCAGATTGCACGGCATCGTCTCGATCCAGGTGTTCGCGATGCCGATGATCGGCTTGCGCAGATCTTCGTCGGTGAAGCCGACAGCCTTGTACATCGCACGGGCCGCCGCGCGGTCGCGGCCGTTCGTGATGACGGCGCTGTTGGCTTTCATGTCGTAACTCAAGCGTGGGTCTCCCTCGCGACCTTTCCGGCCGCGGGCGAGTTACGGCGATGCGGTGGGGCGGTCCTCGGCCAGGCGGCGGTACCAGCGCACGATCAGGGCGTAACGCACGCACTCGAAGTAAATGAAGGTCAGGAACAGGACCGGCGCCATCACGATCAGCGAAGGCGGGACTTGAACGCCAAGCACGGCCAGCGTGATCAGTACGAGCGTAAACGGAACGAGCAGGATCGCAAGCGAGGCCACGACCACGCCGAGCGTGGTCGCAAAATGGGCCTTGGTCATTTGGACCGAGCCGCGATACGAGCCGAGAATCGCCTGGCCGATTTCACGGAAGCTCGCGCCCTCGCGAGCCCGCAAGAGGGCCCCGATCAAGGCTTGCGAGAGCAGCACGGTGATGACGATGCCGGGAATGACCGCGAGCGTGTAGCCGAGGTCGGTCAAGACGCCGACGCTCGCGAGCGTAACGATCGTGATGCCGGCCCGCACGACCGTCATCTTGAAGTTCGGCTGGATGCGGCGCAGGGCCGACGGCAGAATGAAGAACAGGGCCAACATCGCGAGCAGCAAGACGACGCTCACCGGCGGCGTGCTCACGAGCGACATCGGATGGTAGGCGAGGACCGAATACATGTCGATCCGCGGGAAGACGGCCCAGGCTGTGGCCGCGCAGGCGGCCGCGAGCGCGAGATACACTGCGAGGCGTTCCTGCATGAGGCGGAAGCCCTCTGCGAGCAGCGACCCGGAGAAGTGCGGAGCCCGCGTCACTTCAAAGGTACTGACGGCCATAGCCAACTATCGGACCGCGCAAGGGCAAACTTTACGTGCGGCAGCGTGATCTTCGGCACAGCCGGGCTGTCAACCGGATTCGGAGCCGAAGCGCGGGAAAGATGAGGCCGTGATCGCTCCGCTCGAGCCGCAGCTCCTGGGCGAGCTGCGCGCCGTGGTCGGCGAGCAGCACGTCCTCACCGCCGACGTCGACCTGCTGGCCTACGGCTACGACGGCACCTGGTACGAAAGCCGGCCGGCCTGCGTGGTGATGCCCGAGAGTACCGCCCAGGTGCAGGCGATCCACCGCATTGCGACCCGCGAGCGGCTGGCCTTGACGCCGCGCGCGATGGGCAGCGGGCTCTCCGGCGGTTCCGTGCCGCTCGCCGGCAGCATCGTGCTCAACATCATGCGGATGAACCGGATTCTCGAGATCGACCAGGTCAACGAGGTCGCGGTCGTGCAGCCGGGCGTGATCACGGCCGATTTGCAGCGGGCGGTCGAAGCGCGCGGCCTCTTCTATCCGCCGGATCCCTCGAGTCTGCGGCAGTCGGCGATCGGTGGAAACATCGCCGAGAACGCCGGCGGCGCGCGCTGCCTCAAGTACGGCGTGACCGCCAACTACGTCAGCGCTCTCGAAGTCGTGCTGCCCGGCGGCGAGCTGATTCGCACGGGCGGTAAGATGGTGAAGAACGTGACCGGCTACGATCTGCGCGCGCTTTTCACGGGCGCGGAAGGCACCCTTGGGACGATCACCGAGGCGACCCTGCGCCTCTTGCCGCGTCCGAAGTTCTCGAAGACCGCGACCGCTGCGTTCGCGCGGATCGAGGAAGCCGCGGGCGCCGTCGTTGCGATCCTGGGCGCGGGCCTGCTGCCGGCTTCGATCGAGTTGCTCGACCGCTTAACGATGCAATGTCTCGAAGAAAACCGGCCGCTAGGGCTACCGGTTGAGAGCGATGCGCTCTTGCTGTTCGCGGTCGACGGTAACTACGCGGAGATCGTCGACGCCGAGCTCGAACGGATCGTCGCGCTCGCGCGCGCGAGCGGTGCCACCGAGACGCACGTTGCCGCCGACGCGCGTGAAAGCGAGCGGCTGTGGGAAGCGCGCCGCTCGATCTCGCCGGCCCTTGCGCGCAAGCGTCCGCACAAGTTGGGCGAAGACATTTCGATACCGCGTTCCGCGCTCGTCGCGATGGTGCGCGCGGTGCGCGACATCGCATCGCGTCACGATCTGTTGATTCCGCTGTTCGGGCACGCGGGCGACGGCAATCTGCATCCGAACATCTTGTGCGATCGCAGCGACCTGGCCGAGATGCAGCGCGTGCGCGCGGCGGCTCGCGAAATCTTCGAAGCCGCGATCGCGCTCGGCGGAACGCTCTCAGGCGAGCACGGCATCGGTTTGCTAAAGAAACAATTCATGGAACTTGATCTCGGCAGCGAGGCCGTCGCCTTGATGCGGCGCATCAAGGAGGCGGTCGATCCGCTCGGGATCATGAACCCGGGCAAAGTGTTTCCCGGCCCCGGCGGCGCAGACTCCTTCGAGTTGCCCTGAAGGCAAACGCAGGCGCGACCGGCATCGGCTGGAAGATGAAAACGATGGTCGAGCGCGGCTTTAGCGGTTCCGATATTCCGCCGGCGAGCGTTTACGATCAGTGCGTGCGCTGCGGCTTGTGTTTGCCGACCTGTCCGACCTATGTCGAGACGTTGGTCGAGACCTCGAGTCCGCGCGGGCGAATCGCGCTGATCAAAGCGGTCGATGAGGGCCGCCTCGATCTGACGAGTCCGGGCTTCATCCATCAGATGTCCGAATGTTTGGATTGCCGCGCTTGCGAGGCGGTCTGCCCATCCGGTGTCGCGTACGGACAGCTGCTCGAACCCGCCCGAACGCAGATCGAGCGCGCGACCGCGCCCGGGCAGCCGCTCTCGCGTTCCTTCACGCGAGGACTGACGCTCGGCTTGTTGTTCACCCACTTGTGGGCGATGCGTCTTGCGGCAACGCTGCTGCGGTTCTATCAGCGCAGCGGTCTCCAACGGCTTGCGCGTTCGAGCGGTATCTTGCGCGCGCTCGGTGTCGACCAGCTCGAAGCGATGGCGCCTGCGATTTCGAAGCGTTTCTTCGTTCCGCGCGGACAGCGTTGGAAAGGGGAGAACGCGCTGCCGAAGAGCGTCGTGTTCATGCATGCGGGCTGCATCATGCAAGTCGCGTTCGCGGGCGTCGATGAGGCGACCGTGCGCGTGCTGCGGCGCGCCGGTTGCGATGTCGTAGCACCGGCTGCGCAGGGCTGTTGCGGGGCTATTGCCGTACATGCGGGCGATATGGACCGCGGGCGCGAGCTGGCGAAACACAACATCGCCGCCTTCGAAACATCGGGCGCGGACGTCTATGTGGTCAACGCAGCCGGCTGCGGCTCCGCCCTCAAAGAATACGGGGAATTGTTCGCCCACGACCCGCAGTGGGCCGAGCGCGCGCACGCCTTTTCCGCGCGCGTCAAGGACGTGACGGAGTTCCTCGACGAGGTCGGCATCTCGCCCGAACTCGGAGCGGTGCACGCGGTCGTCACCTATCAGGAGCCGTGTCACTTGGTGCACGCGCAGCGAATTTCAGCGGCGCCACGCCGTTTGCTCTCGGCCATACCGGGGCTCGTCCTGCGCGAGATGAACGAGAGTTCGCTCTGCTGCGGCAGCGCGGGCATCTACAACGTGACTCAGCCCGAGATGGCCGCCCGGCTTCAGCAGCGCAAGGTCGAGAATGCGCTGGCAGTCGAACCCGACATCATCGCGACCGCCAATCCCGGCTGTGCGTTACAGCTGGTGAACGGACTGCGCGCGGCCGGAGCCGCCGTCGCCGTCAAGCACGTTGTCGAATTGCTCGACGAATCGTATGCGGCCTACAATCCGACGAACCGCGAGTCATCGGCAAGCGCCGCTTCGATGGTCGGATAAACGGCGAACACGTCGAGCAATCCCGTGATCCGGAGCAGGCGCAAGATCTGTCCCTCGTGCGCGACGATCCGCACGGAGCCGCTGTGTTCGGCTGCTCGTTTCTGAGCACCGATCAACGCTCCGAGCCCGGTCGAATCAAGAAACTCGAGTTGGCTCAGATCCACCACGACTTCGTGGTTCTCCCGGTCGGCGGCTTCCATGAGTGCGGCCCGAAGGCTCGGAGAGGAGGCGATGTCGAGGCTGCCGCCGAGGGCGAAGAGCTGCGTCTTGCCGTCCTCGGTCGAGCTAACGTCGATGATGAGCGTATCTAGAGACATGGCTAGCCCTCGTATTCGCGCCACTCGACGATCGTTCCGTCCGCAAAGGTGACGAAGGCACAACCGCTGCGTTCGAGGCGCGCTCCTTCGGGCGAGACGACCGCGAAGCGATACTTTATCGCCGCTCGATCCCCCTCGACCAAGGTTTCGTCGGGGTAGAACTCCCAGCGCGGACCGTCGCGAAAAAACGCCGTAAAGTGCGCGACGATCGCATCGCGCCCGACGATCGCCGGCCGGCCGGCTTCGCGATATGCGCCGTCGAGCGCGAAGTGAGCCGCCGAGCGCAACGCATCGCCGCGCCGCCAATCCGCGAACAGGCTCTCGAGCGCTTCGCGATGCGTCATGCTTCTGGGGTGGCTGGATTCGAACCAACGAATGGAGGATTCAAAGTCCCCTGCCTTACCACTTGGCGACACCCCAGCACAGCACGGCAGCTTCGGAGCCGGTGCCCTGACTACCCGGCCATCCTCGCGAACCCCTCGTCGGCCCACTCGCCCCGCGGCCTATGGCGCAAGGGTTGCCGTGCAGAACTTACAGCGCCGGGCCGCGGCCGGGATGTCACTTAGGCATTCCGGACACTCCTTGAACTTCGGCATTTCGTCCGCCTTGGGCGGAAAGAAGCGCGCCGTTACCGCGTTCATCGGTAGGATGACGAAGAAATAGATCGCGGATGCGACCAGAATGAACGTTACGACCGCGTTGATGAAGTCGCCAATCGGGAATTTGCTGTTGTTGATCGTGAAGGCGATCGCGGCAAAATCGGGCTTGCCGAAAATGGCGGCGATCAGCGGGGTGATCAAGTCTTTGACGAGCGCGGTAACGATCGATCCGAAGGCAGCACCGATCACGACGGCGACCGCCAGATCGACGACGTTGCCGCGCATGAGGAATTGTCCGAAGCCCTTAAGCATCACGCCTCCGTTCTCAGCAAAATAAAGTACGGCATGGCCGTGAAGGCCTCATGCGTAGCGCCGCTGTGCCGTCCCTTTACGGTCTCGAAGGCGCGGGAACGAAAAACGCCTCGCACGAGCGTGCAAGGCGTTTGCCGAAAGTGGTCGCCGGAAACGGGTTAGCGCATCGCCACGAAACGCTTGGCTCCAAGGTAGCGTGAAGCCCAATAGCTGTCGGCCAAACGGCTCACCATGACGCCGTGGCTCGAGCTGTGGATGAAGCGTCCGCCGCCGAGATAGATGCCGACGTGCGACGGGCCGGGTTCGTAGGTCTGGAAAAACACGAGGTCGCCGACGTGAACGCCGCCGATGGGGCGCCGGCCGGCATAGTATTGGGCGTCGGCGGTGCGCGGCAGTTGAATGCCGAGCATCGCAAAAACGTGCTGAACGTAACCGGAACAGTCAAATCCCGACGAAGAGGTCCCGCCGAAAACGTACGGTGTTCCGATAAAGCGCATGGCACTGCGCGTCAACGACATTGCGATCGTCGACGTGCGGCTGATGATGCCGCGTGCGAAGCGATGGAGCGCGTCATTCTTCTTGCTGTTCTTGTCGACGCTGAGCGCCGGCGCGGCAGCGGAGGCAGACCACATCTGCAGGTCGGCGGTCGCAGAAGGCATATTCGAGGCTGTCTCGATTGCCTGGAGCTGGGCGCGCGTCCCGGCCGTGTACGGCTGCTGCACCGTGCTCGTGACGTCGGACGGTGCGCTCGCGGCGATGGTGGCGGGGGCCGACACTTGCGAGTCGACGGTCGACTTTGCTTCGGCGACGCCGGTAAAACCGGTCAGCAGGACGGCCGAAAGGATGGCCGTGCCAAGGGGTCGATACAACTGCTCCTCTTTTCAACGCCTGCGAGGTTAGTTGACGGGTTCGGGCTCAAAGAGCTTGCCCTAGCGCCGACCGGCGCATTCACCCCACCTGGGAAGTCCCCCGCTCCAAGTTTTTCTTAGATTCGGCGATTTAGCATGTGACGATACGTACGAGTCTTAAAAAACTCGTTCGTCGGTTCGCTCATCCGGAGACGAGCTGAACGTGACGGGTCGAGTTTGCTAAGTGAATCTCGTGTCCTGCATTCCATCGGTACAACAAATCCATTATTTTATGCACCAAGCGTGGGGTCACTGGTCCTCTGTGTCGGCGGCCACTTTTTCTGGGACCGGTACGAACGTCCTAGGAGCGTAGACCTTCGCAAGTTCGTCCGGCGCGCTCTCCTTACGTACCAAGTGTGGATAGCGTTCGCCTTCGCTTGCATCGACCTCGACGATCTTGAAGAAGTCGTCGTTGGAAACGATCAGCTGCAGCGGCCGGGTGCTGCCGCGATGCGCTTTGAGAGCGGCGTGCAGGACATCGTCGCTGAACCTGCGCCCGTCGACCGCGATGATGTGCATGCCGGGAGCGATCCCCGCCGAGAAGGCGGCCGAATCCGTGCGAACGTCGACGATTCGCCCGTAGCCCTTCTCCGGATCGGTTGAGACGACGAAGCCGAGCGAAAAGCGCGCGTCGATCGCCTTACCCTCCCGCTCTTCAATCTTGGTGTAGCGGCTGGGTGTGCCCGTATAGACGAGTTCGTAGCCGCCGTTCGTGATGCCGGCGAGGTCTGCACGCGGCTGGATCGTCGCGATGCGCTCCTTGAAGAAGCGGGCCCAGTCGTACGGAACGACCTGCCCGAGCAGCGCGTAGACGTCGCTTAGGGTATATGGGTGCACGACCGGGGCGTGTGTTTGGTCGGTGCCGTTGCCCCAGAGCTTGCAGAAATCGTCGAGCGACTTTGCGCCGTTCGTCAGGCGCCGAATCGTGACGTCCGCATCGAGCCAGATCAGATCTCCCTCGGAATAGAAGTCCCCGGCACTGCGGCGCAGCTCGTAGTATTCCGCCGGCGCGGAATACAAGAAGGGTGCGCCGTCGGCGGTGTCGCGTACCGGGCGCCACGAGCGGCCCGTTTCGACATCCATGTCGGCCGCCTGATTTGCGAGCACCTCGAGTTCATCGTGGAAGCTGTTGATGCGAGCACGCGTGGCGAGCTTCTCGCCGTTGTACTGGTTGAGGCCTTCGTAGACCCAGAGCAGATCGGTCAGTTCGGGCGCTTGGTAATCCGGCGGCGTGAGGTCGGCCGGACGCCGGTATTTGCCGTTCCAAGAATGCGAATATTCGTGCGCGAGCAGGTCGGAGATCTGGAAGGTCGACTCGTCGTCGGAAGCATAGCGTTCGGGCGCGCGGTTGTCGCTCGACTCATGGTGTTCGATACCTTCGATGTCGATCGAGTCGCTGAGCGTCAGCAGAAAGTGATAGTCGCGATAGTGCTTGCCGCCGTAGAGCGCCGGAGCCTCCGCGACCAAATGCTTGAGCCCGTTCAGAAACTTCGGCGTCAGCTCGAGGGCCCACTCACTGTCGGCAGCGACGTCGAGTTCGTGTTCGCCGCCGAGCGGAACCTTTTTCTCGTGCGCGCCCGCAATGATCGGAGAATCGACCACCGTGTACAGGGTCGCCGGTGCAAAATCGACCACGTTGCCCTCGTGCGAACGGACCGGCAAGGCCGTGCCGAAGGTCCAACCCGCCGGCAGCGTCAGGCTCGCTTCAACCGGAATGTCTTGGACGGCGAGGCCCTGCGGATAGACGACGAAATTGCTGTACTCGATCACGGCTATTTCCGGATCGCTTACGGGTTCGATCTGACCGTTATGCGAGGGTGCCCCCACGATGTCGTAGTCGACGTCCAGGCTGGTAGCGCCGGCCGGTACGGTCGTGTGAACGGCGTACATGTCGACCAGGTCGCGGCGCCAATCGAGTACGGCGCCGTTTGCGCGCACGTGCAGGTTGGCCAGGGCCTCGATCGGGCCGACCGGGCCATGATAGCCCGGGATCCAGTGCGGATAGACGAACGTGAAGTTACCGCTCGTCGCCGGCATCGAAACCTTGACGTGGTAGATGTTCAGCGTCGCTTGGGTCGCGTCGACCGCGATGCGTAGCGGCGCGGCTGTTTGTGCGTCTGCCGGGTGCACGGCGAGCGGACAGGTAAAAAGCGCCGCCACGAGCAGCGCACGTATTACGGGGGTTTTCATTACCGCGCTATTGCGCCGCGCGCCGTACCAGTTCCGCTACGCTCTCCGCCAAGAACTCAATGCGTCCGGCGTCGTCGCCTTCGATCATCACGCGGATCAGTGGTTCGGTGCCGGAGGCACGCACGAGGATTCGGCCGCTCGCCCCGAGGTCGTGCTCGGCGCGCTTGATCGCAGCCCGCACGGCACCGTCCATCAGCACATCCTTGCGCTCGGTTGGAATGTTGAGCAGAATCTGGGGTGAGACTACGAGCGCCGCGGCCAGTTCGTGCAGCGTCGCCCGCTCGGTCGCAAGTACGGTGAAGAGCGCGACCGCCGTGCCCGGGCCGTCGCCGGTCGTGTTGCGGTCGAGGTCGATCAGGTGGCCCGACTGCTCGCCCCCGAAATTGAAGCCGCCGTCGCGCATGGATTCGAGCACGTAACGATCGCCGACCGCCGCGCGCCCAAGCGAGATGCCCTCGGCACGCAACGCGCGCTCGAGGCCGATATTACTCATCACCGTGCCGATGACGGTGTTGCCGCGCAGCGTCCCGCTCCGCTTCTTCTGCCGGGCGAGGATCAGCATGACCCCGTCGCCGTCGATCGTGGCGCCCGTCTCGTCGACGAAGAGCGCGCGGTCGGCGTCGCCGTCAAAGGCAACGCCGACGACGTGTGCCTTCGGGCGTTCCGTCCGCAGTGCGAGCACGCGAGCGGCGAGCGCGCCAAGATCGGTCGAGCCGCAGGCGACGTTGATGCGCGCGCCGTCGTCTTCGGCGCAAAGCGGTTCGACGGTCGCCCCGAGCTCTGCCAACACGTGCGGTCCGACGCGGTAGGCCGCCCCGAATGCCGCATCGACGACGATCGTGAGGCCGGAAAGATCGCCGCCCGCCGCAACCAGGCTCGCCACGTACCGTTCGACCAGCGGATGGGCGCTGCGGGCGATGCCGACGGCCGCGTGGGTCGGGCGCGGCGCATCGTCGTTTTCGAGCGTTGCTTCGATCTGCAGCTCCTCGGCGTCACTCAGCTTGAAGCCGTCGGCGCCGAAGAACTTGATGCCGTTGTCTTCGATCGGATTGTGCGAAGCGCTGATCATCACGCCCGCCGCGGCCCCGGCCAAGACGACCAGCCGCGCCACGCCCGGTGTCGGGATGACGCCGAGCGAGAGCGTGTCGCGTCCGGTCGAGGTGATGCCGGCAATGACGGCGGCTTCGAGCATCGTGCCGGAGAGCCGTGTGTCGCGACCGACGACGATCGGCTTACGCGGGTCGCTGCGGTCGCCGAGCACTGCGGCTCCGGCGCGCCCGATGCGGAACGCAAGCTCGGGCGTGAGGTCGCGGTTGGCGATGCCGCGCACGCCGTCGGTTCCGAAGATGCTTGCGCTCACTTCGTGCGTGCCGAAATGAAATGCACGCGCACGCGCACGAGGTTCGGTGTGACCGCAACGCCCGGCAGTTCGGTTCCGTGCTGGTCGGCGGCAAAGGGACGGACCATCTCATCGACCGTCGTGGGGGCGCTTGGAAAGGGAATGTTGACCTGCACGGACGCGACCTGACCGAGCTGGCCCGTCGGCGCTCGCAAGGTCGCAAAGCTCGGCAACACATCGATGTTGCCGACCACGAGATTGCGCCGCAGGCCGCCGAAGTAGTGCAGCGCGATCGGCACGAAGCGCGATTCGATCCGTTCGATCGAAAGCGTCTCGGAGGCGGGTGAAAGCGAGCGGATCTCGAGCTTAGGCGCGATGACTTCGACCGGCACGTTGTAAACGCCGGCGCCGTGGCCTTCGAGGTTGAGCACCGCGTGCACCATGTCGGGCTTGATCGCAGCCCCTCCGCGCGGTACTTCCACCGCCACCACGGCCTGCTTGTCGGTGATGCGGGCGATCTCGTCGGGCGGCAGGCCCGTCGTTTCGAGCGGCACGCTGAAATTCTGCACGAACTTTGCCGCGATCACCGGATTCGGGGTCAAACGCAAATACGCCCAGCCGGTGATCGCGATGGCGAGCGATAAGAGTTTCAGTCCTAAATTATTACGAATCCGGTCAAGCACGCGGGTTGACGAGTTCTCCGGACGATGCGCGTTCGGCTGCCGACGCCCGCTGGCCGAAGCGCGCGCGGCGCATGACGCGCGGCTGGCGGCCGCCCGAGGCACGGCAGCATGCGAGCAGAACGCGGCGCAGGCGGCCTTCGTCGTCCAGTTCGCGTGATAGCTTGCCGAGCCGCGCAACCGAAATCGCGCCCGTCTGTTCCGAGACGACCAGCAAGACGGCGTCGGTTTGCTCGGAGAGACCGATCGCGGCGCGGTGACGCGTTCCGAGGTGGCTGTCGGTCACCACGTTTTCGGAAAGCGGTAAGAAACAACCGGCGGCTTCGAGCTGGCTTCCTTTGACGATGGCGGCGCCATCGTGCAGCGGCGATTTCGGCGTGAAGATCGACATGAGCAGTTCGAGCGAAAGCCGCGCGTCGAGGCGCGTGCCGCTCTCGACGAATTCGCGCAAACCGGTCGCGCCCTCGATCGCGATCAACGCGCCGACGCGGCTGCGCGATAGCAGGACGGCAGCGCGAGCGAGAATCGCGATGGCATCTTCGAGCGTTTGCGCATCGTCGACCGTGTCGCGGCGGGCGAGCATACCGCCGCGCCCGAGCTGTTCGAGCAAACGCCGCAGCTCCGGCTGGAAAACGATCGGCAAGGTCACGGCGGTGCCGACCAGCGCGAATTGCAGCACGGTCGCGAGTACCAATAGGTGAAAGACGTTGGCGAGGCTGAACAGCCCCGCGATCACGGCCAGGCCGAAAAGAATCGGCACGGCTCGCGTTCCGCGGATCAGCAAGAGGAGATAGTAGACCAAGAGCGCCGTTACCACGATGTCGACCACGTCGCTGATGCCGAAGGTGACGTCGGGCCAGGGCAGCGGGAACGGGAAGAAATTCACCGCGCACCCTGCGCCCAAGTGCCGGACAACGAATCGACGTAGGGTTCGATGATTCGCGCTTGATCGAGCTTGGGTTCTTGCAAGCAGTCGCGCGCAAACGCCGCCAGGGTTGCATCGTCCACGAGGACGAGTGGTTCGATCGTGCGTCCGGGTGCGGTGCGCAGTTCGATATCGATCGCCGCAATCACGACGGCAAGCGGGGTCTTGCGTGGATCGAGTTCCACGATCACGGCGTCGCCGTCCGGCTGCGCATCGACGATCCCGGCAAAGCGCCCGCTACCTCCGAGCGCATCCAAGAGTGGTCCACGGCGCCGGGAGTGGTCGGGCGTGATACGTAGCACGACGAGCGGCGGCGCGTCGACACGTGCTGCGCTTTGCATCGCCGAGGCCAGAGCCGCATCGGCTTCGAAGCCCACGCTTGCATAGGTACGCCCCGCAGCACTCGTCCAGGACGATACCTCGGCCCCGGCGGATGATAGGGCCCGCGTTACGGCCGCGCGCTCGCTTGGTGCGAGCACGGTGTCGTATCGTACGCTGGCAAACCCTTTCACTTATTTCCTTAGAACCCGGAAACCTGAGGCTCTCGCATCGTTACACGTCGTGGCACATGACTCATGCGCGCTGAAAACAATGATCGGCTGGCGCGCGTCATCAGCGTAGGTCGCAATGCGGCTTGGATCGCTTTTGAGGATGAAGACGTCGTGCGGGTGGCGTCACTACGGAAAAACGTCGAGCGGCTCGCGCTGGTTCCGGGTGACCTGGTCGCTGCGGCTCCCATGGAGGACGAACGCGTCATCGTCACGCGGCGCGAGCCGCGAAGCTTCGCGCTCGAACGCACGACGGTCGGGGGCCGGACCAAAACGATGGCGGCGAACATCGACGGCATCGCGGTCGTAGCCGCCTTCGCGCGACCGGCGCTGCACTTGGCGATGATCGACGAACTGCTCGCCTTCGCCGAACTCGGCGGAATCGGCGCCTGCTTGATCTTCACCAAGGCCGACCTCGCCGAATCGCCGGGCGACGTCGAGCAAGTGGCGAACACGTACCGTTCACTCGGCTACGGCGTGCTGCTCGCGAACCCGAAAAGTGGCGCCGGAATAGACGCGATCGAAGCGGAGTTGACCAGAAAGCGCACGCTCCTGATCGGCCAGTCCGGCGTCGGCAAAAGTTCGCTTTTCCGCGCCTTCGGCGGCCCGGGCGACGTCGGTGAAGTTTCGAAGATCGGGCGCGGCAAACAGACGACGACGACCGGCCGTTTGATCCGCTTCGGCAGCGGCTTCTTGATCGATAGTCCGGGTGTCGGCGAATTCGAACTGCACGGCCTCGAGCCCGGGCGCATTGCGCTCGGTTTCGTCGAATTCGCGCCGCTTCTCGGAACCTGCCGCTTTTCCGATTGCGCGCACCGCACCGAACCCGGCTGCGCTGTTCGCGCGCGCGCCTTGGACGGCACGATCGCCGCCTCGCGCTACGCGAGCTACCGCGCGATCCTCGAGCGCGAGGCGGCGAATACCGACGGCCGCTAGATTTCAGCCGGCGATTCGACCCGCCGCGACGTCCCCGCACCGGCCGGACGATCGCCGTTCTCCACGATGTTCACCAGGCGATCGAAGGCTGCCCACACGAACGGCAACTGCGGACGCAGATTCCAACCGAGCGCCGGAAACGTGTCGACGTGCGTGCCCCCGGCGACGATGTATTGCCAATAGCGGTCGGCGCGCCCGGCCGTGCGTACCGCCTCGAGGTAGGGCGCCGCGTTCCGCTGCGGGGTGATGAAAACGTCCGCTTCTCCGGCCAGGCTGATCAGGGGACGCTCGATGGCGCCACTCTGGGCGAACGGTTCGATCGAGCGGCCGGCCTGCGCCGAGGGCCGGTACGCGGCGCGTGCTTCGAGCGTGCTGACGTCACTTGCCGGATCGAGCAGCGTGGCGAACAAGAAGGTCGTCAAGTCGAGGTAAAAGGGCGGCACCTTCGAGTAGTTCGCGTCCCAAAGGGAACGCACGGTTCCGTTTTCCTGAAGGCGGTCGGGCGGAAAGCCGGCCGCGACGATCGCATCGTGTGCGGCGCGGTCGCGGTAGTCGCTCGCTACATAGGCCGGCATGTGCCGCAAGAACGCCGGCATGTACGTCAAAACATTCTGCTGCGCGGTCCAGTAGACCGCGGCCCATTCGAGGCCGCCGTCGACCAGTTCGGGGTGGCGCTCGAGCAGCAGGCGCACCTGGCCGCCGCCCATCGAAAGCCCGAGCGCGTAGGTGCGGGCCGGTCGCCTGCCGGTCGCGGTCGCAACGATTTCGGTTGCAGCGCGCACGACGGCGGGCAGATCTTCGTGCCAGCGCGCAACCGGGATCGGCTCGGGATCGAGCGCTCCAAAGCGGACCAACTGCGAACCGGGCGGCGCGTCCCCAAGCGGAAAGGGCACCGAGTAAGCGCGCTCGGGATGAGCTGCTTCGTCCAGCGGTTCGAAGCGTGCGTTGTACGGGATGCCCTTATTTCCCGAGGCGAATGCGTAGCCGCGAGCCAGCAGAAAGTCGCCCAGGATCGCGTCGTTGGCATGCTCGCTGCGGGTGGCCGGGGTGCCGCAGACCGCGAGCCCGCCGTTCCAGTGGTCGGGGATGCGGACGACGTACCGCTCGCCCGGGCCGAGCGATTCAAAAAACTGCTGCCCCGGCACCAGCTCGCCGGCGGGTGATGGTGTGCCGGGGAAAATAAGCGCCCGGGCGTCGCCCGCCGGGTCGTAGCCCGGGCTCGGCTCGGGCAGGGGTGCGGAGCCGAAACGAAGGTCCGGGAGCTTCATCGTCCTGCCGCCCCCGTGCTTGAAGGTCTCATGTGCCTGTGCTATACTGCCGCCCGTGCCCGGGCGTCCTTTTTGCGCCACCGGCAAACCGTTTCACCCCGAGTTGGAGACCGTCGTTGCCGAATATCAAAGCCGCTGAAAAGTGGGTCCGCCAGTCCGATAAGCGCGAGCTGCGCAACCGGGACGTGAAGACCCGGCTCAAGACGATCTTCAAGAAGGCGAAGGCCTCCGGCTCCGAAACGGCGCCGCTCGTTGAGAGCCAGTTGGACAAGGCTGCGCAAAAGGGCATCATTCATCCGAATAAGGCTTCCCGGAAGAAATCGCGCCTGGCAAAAGCGCTCCACGTTGCTGCCGCCCAAGCGGCCGCGCCGGCGGCGGTAGCGGCCAAGCCCGCCCGCAAGAAGTCTTCCGCCAAGAAATAGCGGCCTTTTAGCGCTCCAAAACGTAGGTGCCCGGCGCTGCGCTCAGCGGCGGGTACTTTTTACTTCCGAGGGACGCCGGGGCCGGGACACGCTTGCCCGAGCGCTCCGAGATCCACCCGAGCCAGTCGGGCCACCAGGAGCCTTCGTGCTTTCGGGCCCCGGCAAGCCACTCGTCGGCTGCGGGTGGGTTGTCGTCTCGCTCCCAGTAGTTGCCTTTGCCGCTGGCGGGCGCGTTGATGATGCCGGCGATGTGCCCCGAGTGACCGAGGCGAAAGCGCGTGTCGCCGCCGAGCAGCTGGGTTATTTGGTAGACCGAGCGCCAGGGCGCAATGTGATCTTCCATCGACGACACGGCGTAGGCGTCGTTCTTGACGTCGTGCAAGTCGACCGTCGTTCCCTTTACGGCGAGTTCTCCTTTGGCGAGTGCGTTGCGCACGTACATGTTCTCCAAATAGAACTTATGCATCGCGCCCGGCATGCGGGTGGCATCGCTGTTCCAGTAGAGCAAATCGAAGGCCGGCGCGTCCTTGCCGAGCAGGTAGCGATTGACCGCAACGTTCCAGATCAAATCGTTCGCGCGCAGCAGGTTAAAGGTGTCCGCCATATGGGAGGCCGGTAAGACGCCGCCTTCTTCCATCTGTTTTCCGATCGTCGCCAGCGCCTCGGGCCCGAGAAAATTCCGGATCTCGCCCGCTTCGGAAAAATCGGTGAGCGCCGCGAAAAACGTAATGGCATTGACGAGCGTCGAGCCGGTCTTCGCGAGATAGGCGAGTTCCATCGCGCTGAGGGTGCCGCCCAGGCAATACCCGATCTGGTTGACGTCTTTCGTATGGGCGATCTTACGCGCGACGTTGGCCGCGCAAACCGCGCCCAGTTCCAAGTAATCGTCGAACTCCAAGTGCGCAAGCGAGGCGCCCGGGTTGCGCCACGAAACGACGAAGGTTTGCAGGCCGCTGTCGGTTGCGTATTTGATGAAGCTGTTGGCCGGCTGCAGATCGAGAATGTAATACTTGTTGATCCACGGCGGCACGATCACGAGCGGTCGCGCGAACACGGTTTCGGTCGAAGGTGTGTACTGGATCAACTCGATCAGCTCGTTGCGAAAGACGACTTGCCCCGCCGAGGTCGCAACGTTCTTACCGACCTGGAACGCGCTCTTGTCGACGAGGGCCGGCCGACCTTCATTGTCGCGAACGTCGTCGAGGACGTTCTGGGCGCCCTTCTCGAGATTCTTCCCGCCCGTCTTGATCGTCTCTTCGATGACGGCCGGATTGAGCCAGCCGAAGTTGGTCGGACTCATCGCGTCGCAGAATTGCTTGGCAAAATACTTCACCCGGGTTTTCGTCTCCGGGTCGACGTCCGGCGCGCTCTCGATGCCGTCGAGCATCGCTTTGGTCGCGAGCAAATAGCCCTGTTTGAGCGCATCGAAGGTCGCGTTTTCCGTCCAGGCGGGATGCTTCCAGCGCCCGTCGCCGGGCGCCGGCGCGATCAGCGCGGCGCTCTTTTCTGCAGGCGCGACGGTCGCCGAAAAGGCGCGGCTGGCAATCCCCATCCAGGCTCCCGCGAGTTGCAGTTGCGACTGCACGATCGTCTCGGGGTGAGCGGCCAAAGCTTGCCAGACATCGCGCGCCGCTTTGTTGATGCCGAGCGGATCGAGCGCGTCTGCCGCTACTTCGGACGAAGATTCAGAGGTGCCGTCGCTTTCGACCATCCTACCGACTTACGTTTGCGCCACGGCTACCCCCTTGCGCCCGCCTCAAGCGCATCGCGTATAGTAATGGTGTGCGTTTTTTGCGCGACGAGCGAGCGCAAGGTCTGCTCGAGTACGGTCTGATTCTGGGCCTCGTGGCGATGGTCGCGATCGGCGCTCTCTTGGCATTCGGCAACGGCTCGGAACGCACGCTCGAGCGCGCCGGTAAGGCGTTCGCCTCGGCCGCGCCGGGCAGCGGTACGCTGCACTAAGAACGTACTAGGGATCGACGTTGACGGCGAGGCGCGTGTGCGGATCGCCGGCGGCCAGCGGCTGCAGCGTTTCGCGTAGGAACCGGCGCGCTCGGGTTGCGTCCACGGCTTTCACGGCGATGCGATAGCGCCATTCATCGTTGACGCGGGGTACGGGCGCGGGGGCCGGCCCCAAGACTTCAATGCCGGCGACACCGCGTAGCAACTCAGCATAACGCTCGGCTGCTGAGCGCACGAGCGGCTCGCGGCGGCCGGCGATGCCCACGTAGAGTAATTCCGCGAACGGTGGATAGCCAAGCTCGCGCCGCTGCTCGAGTTCGCCCTGGGCGAAGCCCTCGAAATCATGCGCCGCGGCGAAAGCGATCGCGGGGTGCGCCGGCGCGTAGGTCTGCACGATCGCTTCGCCCGCTTGCGCGCGGCCGCTGCGTCCGGCGACTTGCGCGATCAGATCGAATGTCCGCTCGGCGGCCCGAAAATCCGGGAGGTGCAAGCCGACGTCGGCAGCTACGACGCCGACCAGCGTGAGCAAAGCAAAGTCCAGGCCTTTGGCGACCATCTGCGTGCCGACCAAGATATCGGCGCGCGTTTCGAACTCTTCGAGCAAACGCGCGTGATCGCCCACGCGCGTCGTCGTGTCGCTATCCATGCGGACGATGCGCGCCTGCGGAAAGAGCGTTTGCACCTCATCGACGACCCGCTGCGTGCCGATCCCGAAGTCGCGAACCGGTCCTTCGCCGCAAGCGGGGCAACTTTCCGGAATCGGGCGTTGTGCGTCGCACAGATGGCAGCGCAGCAGCCCTTCGGCGCGATGCACGGTCAGCGAAATGCTGCAGCGGTCGCAACTGGGAACCGCGCCGCAAGCGCGGCAGAGCATGAAGCGCGCGCTGCCGCGCCGGTTGACGAAGAGCAAACTCTTCTCACCGCGTTCGAGTCGCGCGGCCAGGGCCGCGACCAAACGCGAGCTGAAGATACGGCGGTTGCCGCCGGCAAATTCGGCCGCCAGATCGACTACATGCGTTTGCGGTAGCGGTTGCTCGGTCGCGCGCCGCTCGAGCCGCAGGTGAACCGCTTCGCCACGCAGCGCCGCCGCATACGCTTCAAGCGCCGGCGTCGCGCTGCCGAGCACGAGCGTTCCTCCGCAAAGGCTCATGCGCTCGCGGGCGACTGCGAGCGCGTCGTAGCGCGGGACGACGTCTTGTTTGTAGCTGCGTTCGTGCGCCTCGTCGACAACGATCAGGCGCACCTCGGGAAGCGGCGCGAAGACGGCGCTGCGCGCGCCGACGACGACGTCGATCGCGCCGCGCGCCGCGCGTTGCCAGCTATCGAAGCGCTCGCGTTCCGAGAGTCCCGAGTGCAAGACGGTGACCCGTTCGCCGAAAACGCTCTCGAAGCGGCGCGCCGTTTGCGGTGTCAAGGCGATCTCCGGGACGAGCACGATGGCCCGGCCGCCGAGAGCAATCGTGCGCGCAATCGCCCGAATGTACACGAAGGTCTTACCGCTGCCGGTGACACCCTGCAGCAACAGTTCGCGAAAGTCCGGCAGTGCGACCGCGCTCTCGATCGCTTCGATTGCGCGGCGCTGTTCGGAGTTCGGAGTGAAATCTTGTTCTTCGCGCCGGCCGGGCGGGCGCACCCGGTGCGCGGGCTGGGCGGTCTCGCGCAGGGCTCCTTCGCGAATCGCGCGCGCAACGATCGCCTGCGAGAAGCCGGCCAGCAGTGCATCGCGCCGCCGAAGGCTGCCTTCTGCAGCGACGAGCGCAACCAGCGCCGCCGCGCGCGGTCCGCGCACGAGCGTGCCGGTCGTTTCGAGAACGTTCTCGCGTGCTTCGCCGATGCGCGGCGCGGCGAACGTGCGCCGCCGCACGAGCGCGCGCGCGCGCACGAGCACGCCGATCGCCGCCAGCAGCGCGCGCCGATCGCCGGCGCGGCGCGCATCCGGATTTCGCAACAGCGTATCAAGAGCGAAGCCCTCCGCGAAATCTTCGCGTAGCAAGCGCAGCAAACGCGCCGGCACGGACGGAAAGGTCGCGGGATCGAGCGGAGCTGCAATTTCGAAGCGGTCGACGACCCGCGGAACGGCGCCGGCGGGTACGAACGCGGCGAGCGCCTCGCCGAGCGAACAGCAATAGCGCTCCGCGATCCAGCGCGCGAGTGCAAGCGCGCTTTCGTCGAACGCGCGCGGGCCCTCGACGCGGGCTGCGATCGGGCGCAAACCCGGTCGCGCCGCAACCTCGCGGGGGCCCGCCACAACGTAAGCGTAGAGTTCGCGCGGCCCGAGGGGCACGCGCACCACGTCACCGACCCGCAATTCAACGCCGTTGGGAACTTCGTAGGTGAGCGGGCGCTCGACCCGTGCGGTGCGCTGCTGCACGAAAACATCGACGACACGGACGGTCGCCGGGGCGCTCAGCGTAATTCGGCAGCTCCGGGAATGCTGCCGACTCGGCCGAGTACCGTTCGCACGGTACGAGCCGAGGCGGTGACACCGTACTCAACATCGCCGATCGTTCGCGGTAGCACGAAGCGCAGCGTGCCGGCGCGCGTCTTCTTGTCGTTTGCCATCGCCGCCAGCAGTGCGTCGACGTCATCGGTCGGAGCAACGAGCGGCAAGCGCAAGAGCGCGAGCAACGAGATCACGCGCAGGTGCTCCTCGGGTGAGAAGCGGCCGGTCCGCAATGCAAGTAACCCGGCTGCGCGCAGGCCGATGCTGACCGCTTCGCCGTGCGAGGTGCGGTAGTTGGTGACCCGCTCGATCGCGTGACCGAAGGTGTGCCCGAGGTTGAGGATCTCGCGCGAACCGGCCTCGAGCCGGTCGTCGCCGACGATCATCGCCTTGATGCGCAGTGAATCGGCGACAACCGTTTCCCACGGCCACTTGCGCAGCGGGTGCGGAGCCAACGTTTCGAGCGCGCGAAAAACATCGTCGCCTTCGATGATGCCGTGCTTGACCAGTTCCGCCAGGCCCTCGCGCAAATGCTTTTCGGGCAGCGTGGCGAGCGCCGCAATGTCGCAGAAGACGCCGGCCGGATCGCGAAACACACCGGCAAGGTTCTTGCCGGCCTGCAAATCGACGCCCGTCTTACCGCCGATCGATGCGTCGACCATCGCCACAAGCGAGGTGGCGACGTTGACGAACGGCACGCCGCGCATGTAGGTTGCGGCGACGAAGCCGAAGAGGTCGCCGGCGACGCCGCCGCCCACGCCCACGAGCGTCGTGCCGCGGTCGGCACCGGCTTGCGCCAGCGCCTCGAGAACGATGCCGGCCGTTCGCAACGTCTTGCGGCGTTCGCCGAGCGCGAAGGTGAGCACGGGCGTCTTCGGGCCGATCGCGCGCGCGACGACGGCAGCTCGCGCCGCGACCTTGGCATCGGCCACGACGATCGCACGCTGTTTGCGTTCGCGAACGAACGCGCCGGCCAGGCGCGCGCCATCCGAATCGATTACGATCGGATAGCCGAGGTCGTCGATCCGGATCATTCCGCTAGCGCTTCGACCCGCCGCACGCCGGTCATTGCCGCCGTTTCGCGAATGCGCTCCGCAATCTCGACCGCGTAGCCGCGTTTGGTTTTGTGCGGGCCCGGAACGATCAGGTCGGAGGAGCGATAGAGGGGTTCGCGCGCCGCCAGCAGCGCGCGGACCTCCGCATCGGCCGGTTGACGGCCCGCGAGCGGGCGTTCCGTGTTCGAACGATGGAGGCGTGTCAGAATCGTTTCGGCTGGTACGTCGAGGTACACGCGCAGCGAGCGGGCGACGAGCAGAGCATAGGTCAGCGGATTTGTGACCGCGCCGCCGCCGAGCGCGAGCACGGCGGGTGGGCCGCCCAGCGCATCGCGCACCGCCTCGAATTCAGCCGCCCGAAAGCCCGCTTCGCCATGGCGCTCGAAGATGGCGGCAATCGGTCCGTGGCGTGCCACGACCAGGTCGTCCGTATCGATGAAGGGCGCACCGATTTCGCGTGCGAGATACTTGCCGATCGTCGTTTTGCCGCTCGCCATGAAGCCGACGAGGGCGACGTGGCGGGTCAGCTTACCGTTGATGGTACGAACAGCTTTTCAGAAGCGGCAACGGCGCGTTCGAGATTATCACGTGTCTCATCGATTGAGTCTCCTCCAAATTTTTCGAGTACGGGACCGACCAGCGCCAAGCGCGCCATCGCTTCGCCGACGATCGATGCGGCGGGCACGACGCAGACGTCGCTGCGCACGATGCTCGCCGGCGCGACGGTTCCTTCGTGCAGATTTACCGACGGCAACGCCTTCATCAACGTCGGAATCGGTTTGACGCTGACGCGTAGGACGATGTCCTGGCCATTTGAGATGCCGCCCTCGATGCCGCCGGCGCGATTGGAAGGACGCGCGACGTGGCCGTTGTCGAGCGTAAAGTGGTCGTGCGCGGAGGACCCGGGCAGACCGGCGACATCGCGTCCCGCGCCGACTTCGACCGCTTTGACGGTTTGCATCGCCATCAAGGCGCCGGCCAGCACGCCGTCGAGGCGCGTGTCGGGCTGGCGGTTGGAGCCCAGACCCACCGGTACGCCGCTCACCCGAATCGTGAACGTTCCGCCGAGCGTGTCGCCGGCGGCCTTGGCCGCGTCGATTGCAGCGATCATGCGCGCTTCGCTGGCCGGATCGGGGCAGCGCACTTCGCTTGCGTTGGTGCGCTCGCTGTCGACGTCCGTGATGTCGGGCGCAGTCACGTCGCCGATCTGAGAGACGTGAGCGGTCGTGCGGATGCCGAGCGCGGCAAGAAATTGCGCGCAGATCGCGCCCAGGGCGACACGCATCGCGGTTTCACGCGCGCTCGCCCGCTCGAGGACGTTGCGCAAGTCGCGCTGGCGGTATTTCATCGCGCCCGCGTAGTCGGTATGTCCGGGCCGCGGGTTGGTCAAGGGCTTACCGCCGCCGGTCAGCGGATCCATCAACTCGCGGACGTTTTCGAAGTCCTTATTGCGCACGACGATGGCGATCGGCGAACCGAGCGTCTCGCCGCCGCGTAGACCGGCCAGAAATTCGACCTCGTCGCGCTCGATCTTCATCCGTCCGCCCCGGCCGTAGCCGCCTTGACGCGCACGAAGGGTGGCGTTGATCGCCTCGACGTCGAGCACAAGGTGGGCCGGAAGGCCGTCCAGGATCCCGACCAGCGCGGGACCGTGTGACTCCCCGGCGGTCAGATAACGGAACATATCCGGTAGAGTTCGCGTGGGCAGCGCAGGGTACCCTCAGCGAACGAAGGAGGTGTTTTTAGGCGGGGCGCAGGCGCGCGAGGCCGAACAACCTTCAATACGTATGCGTCTCGCCCCGGTTTCCGTCGACGCCGTGATGCTGGAATCGCGCGCGCTGCAACTCTCGAAACGTTCGATCAAAGCCGGCGCCAAACGCACGGCGATCGACCTGATCGTGGCGTGCATGGACTTGACGACGCTCGAAGGTAAGGATACGCCGGGCAAGGTCTACGGCGTTTGCGCGCGCGGTATTGCACCCGCACCCGGCGTCCCGAGCGTGGCGGCAATCTGCGTGTATCCGAGTCTCGTCGCGGGCGCTTGCGCAGCACTCGCCGATTCCGGCGTCCGGGTGGCGTCGGTTGCCACGGCCTTTCCGAGCGGTCTTGCGTCGCTTGATGTGAAGTTGCGCGACACGCGCGAGGCGCTCGCTGCCGGGGCAGACGAAATCGACATGGTTATCGACCGCGGCGCATTCTTGGCCGGCCGCTACGGCGCGGTCCAGGCCGAGATCGAAGCGGTGAAGAGTGTCTGCGGACGTTCGCCGCTCAAGGTGATTCTCGAAGTCGGCGAGCTTGGCTCGTACGCGGCGATCCGGCGCGCAAGCGATCTCGCGCTCGACGCGGGTGCAGACTTCATCAAGACGGCGACCGGCAAGCTCAGCGTTTCATCGACGCCTCCGATCGCGCTTTTGATGTGCGAAGCAATCCGCGATCACGCACGCAACACGGGGCGCAAAGCCGGCCTGAAGTTCGCCGGCGGCATACGCACGACCAAAGCCGCGCTCGGCTATTTGAGTATCGTCTTTGAAACGCTTGGGTCAGAGTGGCTCGTACCGGAGCGTTTGCGCTTCGGTGCATCATCGTTACTCGACGACCTGCTGATGCAGCGCGAGAAGGGCGAAAGCGGGAGCTACGCGGGCGCCGCTTACGTGGCAACCGCATAAGATGAGCGCCGTGTTGCCGGAGTTGAGTTACGCACCCGCTCCGGAATCGACGGCGCCGGTCACCCTGCGCGAATGCTACGGACTTTTCATCGGCGGCGAGTGGACCGCTTCCGAAGACGGCAGTTTCTTTTCCACCCAGAATCCCGCCACCGAAGAGAAGCTGGCGGAGGTAACCCAAGCGGGGCCCGCCGATGTCGATCGCGCCGTGCGCGCTGCGCGCCGCGGCTATGAAAAGTATTGGCGCAAATTGCGACCGGCCGAACGCGCGAAATACGTTTACCGGATCGCGCGCGCACTGACCGAGCGTTCCCGCGAATTCGCGATCCTCGAAACGATGGACGGCGGCAAACCGATTCGCGAATCGCGGGACTTCGACGTGCCGCAGGCGGCCGCCCACTTCTTCTACCATGCCGGCTGGGCCGACAAGCTGGTGTGGGCCGTGCAAGGCACCGACCGATGCCGGCCGCTCGGCGTCGTCGGAGCGATCGTTCCCTGGAACTTCCCGCTCTTGATCGCTGCTTGGAAGATCGCGCCGGCGCTCGCCTGCGGCAACACGATCGTTCTCAAGCCGGCGGAGACGACGCCGCTCACGGCCCTCTTGTTCGCGCAAGTTTGCGCGGAGGCCGACCTGCCGCCGGGTGTCGTCAACATCGTTACGGGCGACGGTCGCACCGGCGCGGCGCTGGCAGAGCACCCGGACATCGACAAGGTTTCGTTTACCGGTTCAACCGAGGTCGGCAAGAGCATTCGCCGGATCGTGGCGGGAACGCCGAAGCGCCTGTCGCTCGAACTTGGCGGGAAATCGGCGTTCATTGTTTACGACGACGCGCCGCTCGATCAGACGATCGAAGGCATCGTCTCGGCGATCTTCTTCAACCAGGGTCATGTGTGCTGTGCCGGTTCGCGATTGCTCGTGCAGGAAAGCATCGCCGAAGAAGTCATCGAGCGACTGCGCACACGCATCGCGACCCTGCGTCACGGCGATCCGCTCGACAAGAACACCGATGTCGGCGCGATCAATTCGCGGGCGCAACGTGACAAGATCGTCGAGCTCGTGCAAAGCGGAGTCGAAGACGGCGCGACGCTCGTGCAGGCCGATTGGACGCCGCCCGAGCGCGGTTTCTGGTACCCGGCTTCGTTCTTCACGAACGTTGCGCCGACGTTCCGCATTGCCCGCGAGGAGATCTTCGGGCCGGTGCTTTCGGTGATGACGTTTCGCACGCCCGACGAAGCGATCGAGCGTGCGAACAACCTCCCGTACGGTCTGTCCGCCGGCGTCTGGACATCAAACGGCGCGCTCGGCATGTATACGGCGTCGCACCTCGCGGCCGGCGTTATTTGGTGCAACACGTTCAATCAGTTCGACCCGAGTTCGCCCTTCGGCGGCTACAAGGAGTCCGGGTTCGGACGTGAAGGCGGTATCGCAGGCCTCCGCGCGTATCTCGACGTCTGAGATGAGCGGGGTCGTTTCCGGCGCAACCTTACCGGCAAAATAGCCCTTTCGGGTATAGAGAAAACGATGCTGACCTCGATCCCCCCATTCACCTTCGACCGCGCGGCCCTGCGTCTGCGCTATCTCGGCAACCGCAATCGCTCGGCAGAGTTGTTTGCGTTGGTCGAGCCGAGCGCGTATTACGAACGGCCGATCGCTCTGCGCCATCCGGTCGTTTTCTACGAGGGACATTTGCCCGCGTTCAGCTTGAATAAGCTCGTGCGCGAGGCTTTGGGCGGACCTGCGGTCGACCCGGCGCTCGAGCGCCTTTTCGAACGCGGAATCGATCCGGCCGACGTGAGCGATGCAGCGCGCCACGAACGCGACTCTTGGCCCGACCGGGCACGCGTCCGCGAGTTCGGTGCCGCCTGCGACGCCGCGGTCTTGCAGGCTTTGGCCAACGGCGATCTCACCGATAGCGCGCGTTCACCGATGCTCGAACGCGCGCAAGCCGCATACACGATCCTCGAGCACGAGGAGATGCACCACGAGACGCTGCTCTACATGCTGCACCGGCTTCCGTACGAGCGCAAACGCTCGCGTGGACGCGCCGGGGCCTATGTCGAACGCGAAGCGCTCGCACGCGGTCGCGTTGCGGTGCCGGCCGGAGCGGCCACGCTTGGCGCGCGCCGCGATCGGCTTCAATTCGGCTGGGACAACGAATTCGACGAGTTGACGGTCGCAGCCGGTGCCTTTGAAATCGGCGTCAACAACGTGACCAACGGCGAGTGGCTCGCTTTCGTGAAGGCCGGCGGACCGGTCCCCTCGTTTTGGATCGAGCGCAGCGGCAGCCGAGCCGGTTTCAATCTGCTCGGCATGTTCGAAGAGATGCCGCTTCCTCTGAGTTGGCCCGTTTACGTGACCCAAGCGCAAGCACGCGCCTACGCCGCTTGGAAAGGTGCGCGCTTACCGAGCGAGGTGGAATACCATCGCGCGGCTTTCGGTACGCCCGCGGGCATCGAGCGTCCGTTTCCCTGGGGCGACGAACAGCCGACCTCCAAACACGGTAACTTCGATTTTCGGCGTTTCGATCCGGAGTCCGTCGGCATCAATCCGGCCGGCGCGAGCGCCTGGGGCGTGCACGATTTGGTCGGTAACGGTTGGGAATGGACGTCGACCGAGTTCGCGCCGTTGCCCGGCTTCACGCCGATGGCGTCGTACTTGCCCTACTCGGCTGACTTCTTCGACGGCGACCATTTCGTGATCAAGGGCGCGTCGCCGGTGACGAGCCGGCACCAGGTGCGACGGAGCTTCCGCAACTGGTACCGGCCGCAGTATCCTTACGTCTACGCGACCTTCCGTACCGTCAACAGCTAGCTTCGAAAACCAGCATTGTGGCGCCGCTCGGTGGGGCCTGGACCTGAGCCTTCACCGAAATGTGCGCGCGCTCGCTTCACGGCGACCGCGCGCGCCCTTAGCCGACCGCCGAGGCGAACGTCCAAGACATCCGGTGCTGCAGTTCGTCGTCGAGTGCGGCCAGAAAGTCTTCGGTCGTTAGCCAGGGCTGGTCGGGTCCGATCAGCGCCGCCAGGTCCTTCGTCATCTTGCCGTGTTCGACCGTGTCGATGCAGACGCGTTCGAGCGTTTCGGCGAAACGCGCGACGTCTTCGGTGCCGTCGAGCTTGCCACGATGGGCCAGGCCGCGCGTCCAGGCAAAGATCGATGCGATCGGATTGGTCGAGGTCGGTTTGCCTTGCTGGTGCAGGCGGTAGTGCCGGGTGACCGTGCCGTGCGCGGCCTCCGCTTCGATCGTCGCGCCGTCGGGCGTCATGAGGACGGAAGTCATCAAGCCGAGCGACCCGTAGCCCTGCGCGACCGTGTCCGACTGGACGTCGCCGTCGTAGTTTTTGCAGGCCCACACGTATTTGCCCGACCACTTGAGGCAGCTCGCCACCATGTCGTCGATCAGGCGGTGTTCGTAGGTTCCACCGAACTCGTCGAACAGTGCCCTGAACTGTTCGTCGAAGACTTGCTGAAAGATCTGCATGAAGCGGCCGTCGTACGTTTTTAGGATCGTGTTCTTGGTTGAGAGATAGACCGGCCACTTGCGTTGCAGACCGTAGTTGAAGCAGGCGCGCGCGAAGCCGTGAATCGACTCATCGAGGTTGTACATCGAGAGCGCGACCCCGGGTTTCTCGAACACGAACACGTCGCGTTCGAGCGGTGCGCCGCCGTCTGCCGGGTTGAACACGAGCTTCAGCGTTCCGGCGCCCGGAATGGCGAGCTCGGTCGCACGGTATTGATCGCCGAAGGCATGGCGGCCGATGACGATCGGGTCGGTCCAGCCGGGAACCAAGCGCGGCACGTTGCGGCAAATGATCGGTTCGCGAAAGACCGTACCGTCGAGTTCGTTGCGGATCGTGCCGTTCGGCGACTTCCACATCTGCTTGAGATGAAATTCCTTGACGCGTGCTTCGTCCGGCGTGATCGTGGCGCACTTGACGCCCACGCCGTATTCCTTGATGGCGCGAGCCGCTTCGATCGTAACGCGGTCGTCGGTTTCGTCGCGGTATTCGATACCCAAGTCGAAGTACTTCAAATCGACGTCGAGATACGGCAGAATGAGCTTCTCGCGGATCATGTGCCAGATAACGCGCGTCATCTCATCGCCATCGAGTTCGACAACCGGGCGCGCGACTTTGATCTTCCTCACGTCGCATTGAATACGCCGCAAAAGGTTCAAATCATTGGCGGGGTCTATTGGAGGGGTCGTGAGCGATGTATGGACGGCCCCACGACAACGTATCGTCAGTTTGCTGCCGAGCGCGACCGAGATTCTTTTTGCGCTTGGACTCGATGCGCGGATCGTCGGCGTGACGCACGAGTGCGATTTCCCCGAGGCGGCGCGCGGGCGCCCGCAGCTCACCGCGAGCGCACTGCCGCCGGCAGCCAATTCCGCCGAGATCGATCGCCACGTGCGGGCAAGCGTACATGCCGGCTCGAGTCTCTACGCGCTCGACAGCGGGCTCTTAGAACGGCTCGCCCCCGATCTGATCGTGACGCAAGAACTGTGCGTCGTGTGCGCCGTATCGTATTCAATCGTTGCGCAGGCCGCACGTCAGCTGAGCGGAGATCCGCGCCTCATTTCGCTCGAACCCTCGTCGCTCGACGACGTGTTTGCAAACATCCTCACGCTCGGCGAGCTGACGGGGACGAGCAAAGCGGCACTCACCCTCGTCGCCGAACTCGAAGCCCGGCTGCGCGCGCTCGAATCGTATGTGAGCGGCAAGATTCGCCCGCGCGCGCTCGTTCTCGAGTGGACCGATCCGCCGATGAGCGGCGGCCACTGGACGCCCGGGCTGCTCGTGCGCGCGGGCGGCGAGCCGCTGCTCGCACATCCCGGCGCAAATTCGCAGGTCGTGCCGTGGGGTGCGATCGCCGCAGCCGACCCGGACGTCGTCATCGTCGCGCCCTGCGGCTATGGTCTCGAGGCGACGTTGCGCGCCGTCGGCGAGTTGAACCTGGTCCCCGAATGGAGGTCGCTACGCGCCCTGCGCGAGGGACGCGCGTATGCAATCGACGGGAACGCCTACGTTAACCGGCCGGGCCCCCGTCTGGTCGACACGGCCGAGCTCTTCGCGAGCGCACTGCATGGCGCGCCCTACGGAGCGGCGCTCGGCGATCCGCAATCGATGCGACTGATCAGAGCAGATCGCTAGGCGAGCTTTCGGCTGCGGGTTCTCCTTTCGCAGCCTTGAAACGCTCGAGCGACTCGACGATTGAACGGCGCGCCGCCGCGGCGTCTTGCCAGCCATGGGTGCTGGTTTGTTTGCCTTCCAACAACTTATAGGTTTCGAAGAAATGAGAAATCGTGCGAACGGTGTGTGGCGGAATTTGCGATTGCGTGTACACGTCGTGATAGGCCGGTTCGCCGACCGGCACGGCCAGAATCTTGTCGTCGGGCAGACCGTCGTCGATCATCTTGAGTAGACCGATCGGCCGGGCAACGAGAAGGCAGCCGGTAAACGTCGGCTGGATCACGAGGATCAACACGTCGAGCGGGTCGCCGTCCTCGGCGAGCGTTTGCGGCACGAACCCGTAGTCGCCCGGATAGTAGATCGGTGAGTGAAGCGCGCGGTCGAGGCGGAAGACGTTGAGGTTCTTGTCGTACTCGTACTTGTTGCGCGAGCCTTGCGGAATCTCAACGACGACGTTGATTTCCTCAGGTGCCTGCGCGCCGGCGGGCAGGTACAAGTAGTTCGGTACGTCGTGCAGCCCCACGAAATGCGGTTACCCGCTCGCGCCTAGCCGGCCTGCTCTCATGAGTAAGGACTCCGAAGGGCGGATAAGGCCGCGAGTAGCGTTATCTCGAGGACGACGGTGATGAATCCGTAGGCATCACCGGTAAGCCCGCCGCCGAGGCGCAGCGCGATCCAGCGACCGGTCGCAAGCGCCGCAAGAACCGCGAGCGGAACGAAGAGCACGACCGGATGTCCGAGGGTCCAAGCGGCTGCGACCAGCGCCAGCAGTTCGAGCGCCAAGAGCCAAGCGGCAGGCCGCGCGGACAGCGCATGGGCTTGCGCGCGCGGCCGAGCGTAGGGAAACACGAGCGCATTGCACACTGCGGCTGCGCGCGCGAGCGCGCCGGAGAAGGCGAGTAGTACCGGATACGTCGCCGGCGCAAGCGACAGCAAGGCCGCGTACCAGACGATGCCCGCGCTGAACAGGCCGGCTAGCGCGAACGTTCCGTGACGCGGATCGTCGAGAATTTCAAAGCGGCGCTGCAGCGGGACGCTTGCGAAGAAAGCGTCGCAGCCGTCGAGGAAGCCGTCGATGTGAATCGCACCGCTCAAGATCACGAGCGCTGCGAGCGTCAGCGCGGCGGCCAGCACGTGTGTCACGCGCAGCGATGCGACGAACCCAATCGTTCCGGCGAGCGCCCCGATGACGGCGCCGACAAGCGGCAACACAAGCAAGGCCGCGGGCCCGGGCGGGCCCGGCAGCGCGCGTCCGAGCGGTGCAATCGAGAAGTAGCCGAAGGCAGCGAGGAGCGCTTCGAACGCGCGCCTTACGATTGCTCCGCCTCCGCGACGCCGGCTTGCGCGAAGGTCTTCATTTCGGCGATCATGCGCGAGGCTGCTTCGACGAGCGGCAACGCGAGTGCCGCGCCGCTGCCTTCGCCCAAGCGGAGTTCGAGGTCGAGCAGCGGGCGCAGACCGAGCGCCTCGAGCGCGATCGCGTGGCCCGGTTCCTGCGAGCGGTGTCCGGCAATGCAGTAGGCGATCGAGGCGGGCGCAATCCGTTGGGCGAGCAACGCCGCGGCCGCAACGATGAAACCGTCGAGCACGATCGGGATGCGACGCATCGCAGCGGCCAGGATTGCCCCCGCGAGTCCCACGATTTCGTAGCCGCCGACTGCGCTTGCGATGCGCGTCCACGACGCTCCATCCAAGGGCGCGATCGCTCGCGCGACGATCTCGCGCTTGCGTTCGAGCCGCAGATCGTCGATGCCCGTGCCGCGACCGGTAACGCTCGCGGCGGGGTTGCCGGTGCAGGCCGCGATGATGGCAGCGGCGCTCGTCGTGTTGCCGATGCCCATCTCTCCCAGCGCGATCACGTCATACGATGCACGTGCGAGGATCTGCTCGACCGCTGCGATGCCGGCGGAGAGCGATCGTTCGACGTGCGTTTCGGGCATCGCATCGCCGTGCGCGAAGTTCGCCGTGCCGCGCGCGACCAATGCATCGAGCAGACGGTCGTGGGGCGCAAGCTCGCTGCGGACGCCGAAGTTCACCACGTAAACGTCCGCGCCTACGGTCCGCGCGAACGCGTTGATCGCTGCGTGCCCGCCCGTGAAAGCACCGACCATCTGCGGCGTGACCTCCGCCGGATAGGCGCTGACGCCTTCTTCGGTCATGCCGTGGTCGCCGGCGCCGATTAAGACTGCCTTGGAAACGTATGGCCGATCGACGACCCGTCCCGCGATAGCCGAGAGCAGGACCGCGAGTTCTTCGATGCGGCCGAGCGACCCGAGGGGTTTGGTCAGCGCGTCGATGCGCTCCCGGGCCGCTTTTGCGGCGCGCGCATCCGGCATTACGATCGCGTGTTTCGTGCGCTCGCTTGGATTCACGCCGAGACCTCGACCGTGCGATTGAGTTCGACGACCCTGGCGCCGGCCGCGTCGAAGGCCAGGCGGGTAATGCTGGCCGGCGAGAAGCGCACCTTCAGCGCGTCCGCTTCGCTTTCGCCGAGCGCAACCCGGAGCAGCGCGTGGAGCGGGCCCGCGTGCGTCGCGACCAGGATCCGGTCGCCGTCGTGCGCGTGTTCTTCGATCGCGGCAAGCGCTTGGCCGATGCGCTCGCATAACTCGTCGAAGGACTCACCGCCCTCAGGCGTGAAGAAGCGCGCGCCGGTCGCCGAGCGCTCGGCAAACTGCGGGTAACGCGCGACGATCTCGGACCACGTCAGACCCTCCCACGTGCCGAACCGCATCTCGCGCCAACGCGGGTCGAATTCGATTTCGACTTCGCGCCCTGCGCGCACGAGTTCCGCCGTTTCGCGCGCGCGCGACAGATCGCTCGCGACGATACGTGCGAAACGTTCGGCACGAAGGGCATCACCCAGAGCCTTCGCTTGGGCGCGGCCGATCTCGTCGAGCGGGATGTCCGTGTGTCCTTGGAAACGCCCGTTGACGTTCCAGGCGGTGCGCCCGTGGCGCACCACGACAAGCTCGAAAGCGATCAGAAGTCCTGCCTCTCGTCCTGCGGGACTACTTTTCGATGAAGGGCCTTCCCTGATGGGCGACCAGCAAATCGTGCATGTCGTTGGCATGCTCTTCTTCTTTTGCAAGAATTCCCTCGAGCATGATACGCGTCGTCGGATCGGCGTCAGCGAAGTAGCGCACGAGTTCCCGGTAGTGGTCGACCGCAATCCGTTCGGCGATCAGATTCTCTTTGATCATGTCGACCAGATGCTCGGCGGAGCCATACTCGGAAGCCGAACGCGTCGCCAGACCTTCGGGGCTGAAATTCGGCGTGCCGCCCAGCTGATTGATGCGCTCGGCGATCAGGTCCATGTGAACTTTTTCCTCGGCCGCGTGCTCGGCAAACTCTTCCTTGACGCCTTCGCTGCTGATGCCGGTCGCGGCAACCGCGTGCATCGTGTAGCGCAGAATGCAAACGATTTCGGTCGCTAGCGCCGTCTGCAAGAGCTCGACGGCTTTCTTCGCATCGCCGCCGTAGCTCGTGGTGACGGCCCCTTTATCGAGATGCTCTTTCGCGCGGCGCCGCAATTCCTTGATGTCGGACAGGAAGGGCTGATTTTTCGTCGTCGTGTCGCTCATGCTTTTGCTTGTTCCCCTTTTAGAACGCGGGACAAACGGGCACGCCCGTGCGGGCCGCCGTAATATCTGCGAGCGCCGGAGCAAAAGCGCCTGCCGCTACGTACGCAGCGACCGGCTGCGAGAGGTCGCCGCCGGGAAGCCGCCGTAGCCCTGCTACGTGCCAAAGAGCCGCGAGCCGCTTCGTCTCGACGTTCGCAAAACCTACAAGCTGTTCGTGAACGGCGCATTTGCACGTTCCGAATCGGGTCGCAGTGACGTCGTTGGGGCAGGTACCGACGACTCCGCCAACGTCGCACGCGCGTCGCGTAAGGATTTGCGCGACGCGGCGGTCGCTGCGCGCGCCGCCTTCGGTCGCTGGTCGGCGTTGACGGCAATGAACCGGGGTTTGATTCTGTACCGGCTCGCCGAGATGATGGACGCGCGCCGAGGCGAGTTCGTAGAACGCTTGCGGCTCGGCATGAAGCTCGAAGAAGCTGCCGCGCTGCGCGAAACGGTTGCGGCCATCGACCGGACGCTTTGGTATGCGGGCTGGTGCGATAAATATGTGGCCGTGCTTTCGTCACGCAATCCGGTTGCCGGGCCATACTACAATTACTCGACGCCCGAACCGATGGGCGTCGTCGGCGTGGTGGCGCCCGATGAACCGTCGTTGCTAGGCCTCGTTTCGGCGGTCGTGCCGCCGCTCGTTTCGGGCAACACGGTCGTTGCGATCGCGTCCGAGATCGATCCACGCACGGCGATCGTGTTCGCCGAATGCCTCGCCACCTGCGATCTTCCGGCCGGAGCCGCAAACGTGCTGACCGGGCGCCGGATCGAAATTGCGCCGCACCTTGCGCGGCACATGGACATCAACGCGCTCGAAGCCTATGGACTCGACGCGCCGTTTGCCGCCGAACTCGAACGGCTTTCCGCGGATAACCTCAAGCGGACCCGCATGGTCGGCGTCCCGTCGGCGGCCGAGTGGTTCGCGCCCGAAGCGCAGGACCTGGCTCACGTCGCGGCCTTCGTCGAAATCAAAACGATCTGGCACCCTGCCGGCATCTAGCGGAATGAGCGGGTGACCGAAGCGCAAGCGCGTGCCGAGATCGCCGCGTACGGTGCGCGTCTCTACGAGCGGGGGCTCGTGGCGGGTGCGAGCGGAAACATCAGCGTCCGCTTGCGGGACGGCAGGCTCATCGTCACGCCGACCGGTGCATCGCTACGCGCACTCGACCCCGCCGAGCTCGTGCTGTGCGCGGCCGATGGGAAGCCGCTCGATCCAGAACTGCGCGCGACGAGCGAATTACCTCTGCATCTGGCCGCGTACCGCGCGCGCAGCGAGATTCGCTGCGTCATTCACACGCACCCGACCTATTGCGTCGGATGGTCGAAGACGGGCCGCCTCTTTCCGCTCGACACCGTCGGCGCAATCGAGTCGCTCGGCACGATCGCCTGGACGCCGTACGCGCGTTCCGGAACGCAAGAGTTGGCGGACATCTGTGCGGCAGCGCTCGCGCTGCCGGTCGATACGATCGTCATGGAGCGCCACGGCGTGTCGAGTGTCGGGGAGCACCTCGAGAGCGCGTTCCTGCGCACGGACCTCGCCGAGCAGACCGCGCAGATCGAATTCGCGGCTTTCGTGCTCGGTTCGTCGAAGCCGTAGAAACGATGGCTCAAGAAGAACGACCCGATGTTCCGCTCGATACGCTGCGCGCAGCCGCCGGCGATCAGCCCGCAGCGCACGAAGCAATCGCCGCGTTCCACAGCGCTTACTCGGCGGACAATCCCGACCCGAAGGATCTGAGCGCGCAGGCCGAGCGCGTGCGCGGCTTCTCGAGCCTGACTGCGACCTTTGAACGTTGGTGGCTGGATCCGCGCGTCCAGACGTTTCTGGCTGATCTGAACGCGACCGGCCTTTAACGGCGAAAAGGCCGGTGCCGCCGCGACCCGAAGAGGGCTCGCGGCCTTGCGCTCGTGGAGAGGTGGCAGAGTGGTCGAATGCACTCGCTTGGAAAGCGAGCAGACTGTTAAAGGTCTCGGGAGTTCGAATCTCCCCCTCTCCGCCAGACGCGCACCCGGGTAGCTAGAGTAGGGATTACCCCCATACGTTCGGGCACCCGTCTGTGCGTATACTTCTCACATGAGGCGGCGGCACTAGTGTAGTGACCGCCCTTCCGCGCATGTGGAGGCCGTTTGTCGAAGTTTCGGATGTTCGTTCTGTTGGGGGCGTTCGCCGCGATCGCGGCGTGCTCGAACAGCACCTCGGTACTGATCCCGCGCGCTCACCCGACCGCGCCGGCCACCAAGCCCGGAACGCCGTCACCCGTGCCCACCGCGATTCCGAGCGGCGGCGAGAGTGCCGCGCAAGTATCGGCGGCGCTGCAAAGCACCGAGAACTACTACCTGACCCTGCCGCACTCGAACCCCGTTTCCGACATCAATGCCGTCGCGAATCAGATGGTGGCTTCGGGGGCGTACAAATCGGCGACCGTCACGCCGGGCGGCATCACGGCAACGCTCGCCGACGGGTCTCTTGCGGTCATCTTCGCTGATAGCCTCGAAGACCTCGGCCTCACGAACTCATCGAGTGCGCAGCGTGCCGCGAACCAAAGCGAAGCCCTGCGTCTGCGCACGGCCGCGATGAGCGGTCCGACGAGTCACGAGATCGCGTTTCTCACCCTCACGAGCGACACAAACACGTTCCAGCCGAAGACCGACGGTGCGTACGAGAGCGCCTTCGTCAACGACGGTTTTGCTCAGGCCGGCTATGGCGTCGACGTTGAATCGATCAGTCTCGACGACATCGTCGCGCTCGGCAACCAGCATCCGATCGACTTCCTCAACCTCTCGACGCACGGTATGGTGGCCGGCACGCCTGGCTCCGGCGGCGCGGCCGCGCCCTACACCTTCATGCTCGACTCCGATACGCCGGTCACGACCGCGACGAAGATGCAATATCAGGCAGATCTGACGGCGCACAACATCGCGTACGCCTTCTACCTCACGACCGACAATGGAGCCGGTCTCGTCTCGACGACCTACGCATTCACCCCGGCCTTTCTGGTAAAGTACCTCCAATTCAATCCGGGTGCCGTCGTCAACTTCGGATCGTGCTGGAGCGCGAATCCCAACATCATTCAGTCGCTTTCCGCGACGCTCCAGGCGGCCGGCGTCGGCCGCATGTACGGCTGGACGAAGTCGACCGTGGCCACCGATTATTATGAGTCACTCGCCTTTCTGCTCGACCGGATTCTCGGCGAGCAGAGTGCCGCAACGGCCGGCGCGCAGATTCCGACGGCTACCGGGCTCGCCAGCTATGCGACCCAGCGAGTGCCGGCGCAGCGCCCGTTTCCACTCGATCAAACCTATGCGATCATGCAGAGCGAACAGCGCATGGGCCCGATCTATTTTAATCAGGCGGAGCCGTACACCGTTTCGAATAAGGGACCGACGATCCAAGCGATCAACGTCAATCAACCGCCGCTCACCGACGGACCAGCCTCGATCATGATCCAGACGGACTTCGGCGGTGAGAATGTGGCGAATGCACCGATCGTCTATGCAGCGCCATCGATCGCTGCGATGCAGACGACCGAATCGCTGAGCTCCGGTACGCTCACGATCACGGGCCATTTTCCTTCAGCCCAGGGGACGGTTCAAATCGTTGATGCATCGGGCACGACGATGCTGACGGTTACGAGCTGGAGCGCGACTCAAGTGACCGCAACGCTACCGGCGAGCGGAAACGGCTCCGCCGGCCTCGTTAGCGTTCTGAGTGCGCCCGCCGTCACCGGCATGCCGGGCGTCTCGAGCAACGCCGTCCCGCTTACGCAGTGGACGGGACAGCTCACGTACAACGAATCCGATGTGCTCTCCAGTGTCGGCAGCGGCTCGGGATCGGGCACAGGCACGATCGCCGCTCAATACAACATCGAATTCCGGAGCGACGTGCACCCGGTTGTTCCCAGCATCGATACGAGTCCGCAACCGCAAAACTTTGCCTTTAGCAACGTCGAGGGAAGTTCGACCGGAGCGCTGACGACCTACAACGGTTCGTTCGAAACCAGTGGTACCTCTCCGAAAACGGCCACATTCACGGCGGCCTCGCCGGCGCCCGTGTGGCAGCCCGTACTGCCGCCGCTCCACGCCGGGACCTTCGAAATCCGAGCGTTCGCAAATCAGCCCTCGCCGTGCAACGCTGGAAGTTCAGGGCCGAGTGCGACGCCGAACGATGTCTTCTGTCCGATCACGGGCTTCTTTGCCGATCCGGACACCATCCAGTGCGTCGATGACGACTCGGGTAATCTCTGCACGCCCGATGAAATCAGCGGCATCAGCAGTTACGGCGGACCGTTCGACGCCGGCGGGATCCTCTCGTTCACGCTTAACCCCGCGACCTACGCAATCGCCGTCTCGGGAACGAGCGTTACGTTTACGAGCGATCAGTTCTACGGTTTTCAAGCCGCAACGGCGAATATGACGGGCAGCGTCAACGCGCCGTTGTATGCCCCGGGCGCAACGACCCCCGCATTCCGGCGGCCGACGCCCGCTCGGGAGCGCTAACGAGCGTGCCGTCCTAAAGCAGCTTCTCGAAGAAATGGTCGGCGTACGGCATCGCGGTGTAAGCGGCTACTTCGTGATAGCCTTCCTTCCGGTAGAGTGCCTGAGCTTCCGCGAGCGTGCGATTGGTTTCGAGCCGTAGTTTCGTGAGACCATCGCGCCGCGCCACGGTCTCGAGGGTTTGAAGCACTCTGCTCGCGATGCCGAGTCCACGTGCCGATGGAGCCGTCCACATCCGTTTTATTTCGCCGGTCATCTCGTCGCAACGCCTGAGAGCACCGCACCCAACGGGAATGCCGTCGAGCCGGGCCATCACGAACCACCCGGCCGGGGGTTCCATCTGTTCGATGTCGACCGGGTCACGGGTGGGATCGAATCCGCTTTCGAAGCGCTCCGCGAGTTCCCTGAAGTACTCGTCGAAACAACGGCGAGCGTCGAGCGTGGCCGCCGCTTCGAGAGCCACCTCCACACGCCCCGACCGGATCAATCGCTCGACTTCCGCCATGGCGATCACGAGACGGTCGCGTCGCGGCGCATCTAACGGCGCCAGCATCGATTCCGCGAGTTTGTCGGATAGCGCGTCGTAACTTACGAGCTCCACGTTTCCCTTGGCTGTCAAGTTGACGCAGCGCAGACGGCCATCCCCGTTCCGTTTGCGCACGACAATCAGACCCTGTGCCTCGAGCGATCGCAGAAGCCGGCTGAGATAGCCGGAGTCGAGAGCGAGTTTCTTCCGCAACCCGCGCACGTCGGCGCCGTTCGCGCCTATTTCGAAGATCAGCCGCGCCTCCGCTAACGGCCGGCCTCGGTGCAGATAGCTTTCCTCGAGGGCCCCGACGCGCTGGGTGACGGCGCGGTTGAACAGGCGAACTTGCCGAACGTGACCCGAATCCATTCTCTGACTTTAGTCAGGTATTGGCTGAACACAACAAACTAGCGCTCGCTCGAAAGCGTGTGCTCGAGCAAGCGCACACGGATGATACGGATGCTACGTCTTCTGCTGCGCCAAACGACGCCCGAGGGTAGATTTGGACGATGAACGAGAACGCGACGACCACCGACTGGGCCGCTGCGCGCGGCGAGAAATGGCGCGCCCAGTTGGCCGGCATGGAAGCGACGCTCGCGCCTGTCGATCGACCGTTGATCCGCGCGCTGCGCCTCGAGCGGCCGTGCCGGGTCGCCGATGTCGGATGCGGCGGAGGCGGGACGGCGCTCGAGATCCTGCGCCTGGCGCCGGCGGGAAGCGTCCTTCACGGCTTCGATCTCTCGCCGGGTTTGATCGAGCTGGCTCGCAGTCGCAGCGCCTCAAATGAACGCGCCATCGCCTTCGAAATCGCAGACATGGCGACCGCACTTGCGCCGGAGATGCTCTACGACCGCTTGGTCTCGCGGTTCGGCGTCATGTTCTTTGACGATCCGCTCGCGGCGTTCGTCAACCTCGTCCGTTGGCTCGCGCCCGGTGGCCGGTTCGCCTTCGCGGTGTGGGGGCGTCCCTCTGAGAATCCGTGGATGGCGAGTGTGCGCCAAGTCGTGGCCGAAATCATCGACTTGCCGCCGACCGATCCCGAAGCGCCAGGGCCGTTCCGCTATGCCGAGGCCGGCAAGTTACTTACGCTGCTCGATCGCGCCGGCTTTGTTCAGCTCGATGTTACTGATTGGCGTGGAACGCTCCCGATCGGGGGTGGACTGCCGGCCGCGGAGGCCGCGAATTTCGCACTCGCATCGTTTTCGTCATTCGGCGAGCAGTTGGCCGAAGCAGGCTACGGTGCGCTCGATGACGCGCGCCAATCTTTGACGGCGCGCTTTTCGCCGCACCAAAAAGACGGTGCCGTGCTGATGGAGGCGTGCGTTCACATCTTCACGGGCACGCGCCCGCGGTAGCCTCGGATGTCTTCCGAACCCTCGGCGAAGCAACAAGCTGTTTTGATTTTGGCGCAGAGAATCCGCGCCGTGCTGCCTGCTGGGCACGCCTCCGAAAAGCGCATGTTCGGCGGCATCACCTTCCTGGTTCGCGGTAACATGCTTTGCTGCGCCTTCAATCAGGGTCTTATGGTTCGCGTTGGAAAAGACGCAGAAGCGACCGCGCTGTCGCAGCCGTTCGTGCGCCCTCCCAGCGCCACTCGAAAAATGCCGGGTTTCGTCTTTATCGAACCTGGTGGAATTGCCGACGCGCCGGCCCTCTCGTATTGGATGGACATGGCGCGCGCTTATGTCGACCGGCTTCCGCCAAAGTCCGTTAAAGCTAAGCGCTGAAACCGTGGATGGCGAATGCCTGCCCGAGGCGGCGTCCGTGCTCGGGCATAGCATCACTTGCAGGCGAAGGCACTGCGCCACAATTCGAACGATGCCCGCGCGCTGTGTTCGAGCATGGAGCTGCCGTCCACTCCGTCGCGTCCGAGGCTGCGCGCGAGGGTAGCACGCTCGCCGTAGTTTGCGTCGATGAAAATAGGCGCGTCGCGGATGACCGGCAAGACCAGCGGATCGACGATCGTCGCTTCCGGTGGCAGAGCTGCGAAGACTGCGTCGAAATGGAGGCCGGTTTCGAAGGTGTGCGCGTCGAGTTCTCTAGCGAGTGCTTCCGCGCGGGCAAGCGTTCGATTCCAGATGAACACGGCCGCATCAGCCGCCACCAAGGCACAGATGGACGCGCGTGCCGTGGGGCCGGCCCCTAAAATGAGAATGCGTCGGCCGGCGAGATCGAGCAGGCCGGCATCGTCGAGCGCGCCGAGGGTACCGAAGCCGTCAGTATTGTAGCCCTCGATATGTTCGCCGAACACGAGGGTGTTGACCGAACCGCTCGCGAGCGCGACCGGGTCGCGCCAGCGTGCCGCCGCATATGCTTCTTCTTTGAGCGGCGTCGTCACGTTGAGACCGTGAAAACCCTGCGCACGCAGTTCTTCGATGGCGCGCGCGCCTTCGCCGCGCTTGACCCGGATCGCTTCGTACGTTCCCGCTAAGCCGGCTTGAGCGAGAAATGCGCGCTGCAGCCGGGGACTTGCGCTGTGTGCAACGGGGTCGCCGATAACGGCGAGGCGCAGCGCGCTCACGCCGCGTCGTCGCGTCCGAGCAACCGTTCGAAGAAACGGAGCACGCGCGTGCCGGCCCAGTCTTTGGCGACGATCGGCTGAGTCAAAATCGAGTGGATCCCGAGCAGCTTAGCGCCGAGCACGTCGGTGAAGAGTTGGTCGCCGACCACGACCGTCTGATGTTTGGCCGTGCCGAGCAGCCGCAGTGCGCGCGAAAAGCCGCGCGGCAGCGGCTTGAGCGCGCTCGGCACGGCCGGAACCCCGAGTTCGGCGCCGACGCGCAGAACGCGCGTCGTAAAATTATTCGATACTAAACAAACGCGGAAGTTACGATCGCGCGCCTCGGCGATCCAGGCAGCGTCTTCAGGTGCGAGGTGCTCTTGCCCGTAGCCGACCAAGGTATTGTCCAGGTCGACGATGATGCCGCGCATCCCCCGTGCGGCGAGGTCCTCGAGCGACACGTTGCAGAGCCGTCGGGCATAACCATCGGGGCGAAGCACTTGCCGAGCGTTGCGCGCCCGTTCCCCGCTATCCTCGGAACACTGCACAGGCGCTCCACCGTCGCCACCGTTCCTGCACCGATCGTCCACAAGAAAGCGTGTTTCTGCACCGGAAGTACACTGGTGCTCCCCAAGGAGTGAGCCACTATATCTTGTATCGGCACGTCTTGCGGTGTACAATATACCGTACTGAGCATCGGACGTGACCCTGTTTCTTTCGAACAGGTGTTCGATCGCTGTCGCTGAAATCGTACTGTGATGGAGGACCCCCGATGCCCGACGCTGCCACGCCTTCCGTCGCCCTCCCGGCGGACCTCGCCGAACCGGCCTTCGATTCCAACGCCGTGCGGGTCCTCAAGGAACGTTATTTCGCGAAGAAGGCCGACGGCACAACGGAGACGGCGCGCGAATTTCTGTGGCGCGTTGCCTCCTCGATCGCCGAACCGGAACGGCCGTATGCCAAGAAGCTCGGCCGCGACCCGAAGGCCGTAGTCGACGGTGTCAGCCATGCCTTCTACGACATGATGGCACGGCGCGATTTCATGCCGAACACGCCCTGCCTCGTCAACGCCGGCCGCCCGCTGTCCATGCTGTCGGCCTGCTTCGTGTTGCCGGTCCCCGATTCGATCGAGGGCATCTTCTACAATTTAAAAGCGATGGCGTTGATTCAAAAATCGGGCGGAGGATGCGTGTCATCCGATTCGCGAGTTTGGACGACGTTCTGCGGCCTCGAGCCGATCGAGGTTCTCTTCAACCGGGCGACCGTGGACGGGCGAGCCGGCGTTGCAAGCGGCAACGGCGTGGCTTACGACGTTTCGGATCTGAATATTCGAACGGTTTCGATGGATGCGGGCAACGGTAAGACGGCGCTGCGCGACGTCACGCACGTGTGGAAGTTCGACGTTCCCGCGGAATCGCAGATCGTCGTTCGGACGCGCGAGGGAACGGAAGTTCAGACGAGCGCTTGGCATCCGTTTATGGTGTTGCGCGGCCGCGAGTTCGTCGAGGTACGCGCCGACGAGTTGAAAGCGGGCGACGTGATCCTCGGCCCCGATCGTCCGGATGAGTTTTGGCCGTGGTCCGAATACCGCAGCGTGGCAGGTCTGCAAATCGACGAGCGGATCGGCTGGCTGATCGGCTTCACACTTGGCGACGGTTCGTTCGGCTACGTTCCGGCGCTGCGGCAAGAGCGGCTGCGCTGGTTCTCCGGTGCAACCGACGTGCTCGACCGCGTGCGTGCCATCCTGTCGGAACACGGCATCAAGGTCGGGATGTCGAAGGATCGGCGTGGCGAGACGCACTACGTCACGACGCTGAAGCAAGAGTTCGTCTCATCGATGCTTGCGGCTTGCGGCTTTGCTGCGCGCGGGCCGAAAGACGAGCGCATTCGCATTCCGGAGCACATCGCGAAATCGCCGCTTTCCGTTGTGCGCGCATTTGTCGCGGGTCTGCTCGACAGCGACGGAACGGTTGCAGCCGACGGCAGCCCGTCGTATACGACGGCGAGCAGCGAAATGGCGCACGATCTTGCCGGTTTGATGAGTTTGCTCGGCTATCGCCCGACGCTGGCTCGTAAGGAGCCGCACGGGCGTGGCAAACTCCCAACGTACACCGTGCTGCTCTGCCCGCTGCCACAAGTCGATGAGCTCGCGGGCGATGTAGCGGAATTCATGGCGAGTACGCTTCGCAAGGGCCGCTTGCACAGCGATAGCCGTCATCAAACAGGTGTGGCGCTGCCCTTTGCGGATTGGCGCGATACGCTTTGGGACCATGCCCTCGTTCAGGATCGTGGCGTTAAGGGTGCCGGACCGCTCGCAGCCGAGCTGAATCGTTGGAGCTGCAATGCAGCGGGTCGCGTGCGCCGTGATGACCTGAGCGCGGTAGCCTCCGCTCTCGTCGAGCATGATCTTTCGGCTGCCGACTTGCTCTCTTCGATCGCTCAGCGCGGTCAGGAGATCGAGTCGATCGAGCGCGCAAGCAAGGCGATGCCGTACTACGATCTGACGGTCGAAGGCTGGAATACCTACGCGGCCGGCCGCACCGGCCTTGCGATGATTCACAACACGGGATTTGCGTTTTCGGAGCTGCGCCATCAAGGCGCCGAAGTGCAGTCAACCGGCAAGGACGCCTCTGGGCCGGTGTCGTTCATGAAAGTGTTCAACGCCGCGACCGATTCGATCAAGCAAGGCGGGGTGCGGCGCGGGGCCAATATGGGCGTGCTTCGCGTCGATCATCCCGATATTTTCCACTTCATGAGCTGCAAGAAGGAACTCGACGCCGAGAACCGCGCTCTCTGGAATCGCTTCAGCGACACGGGCCGGTATACGCCCGAGGAACTCGCCCACCTCAAGCAAGAGCTGCTGCAGACGCAGATCAATAACTTCAATATCTCCGTCGGCGTCACCGACGCGTTCATGCAGGCCGTACGTGACGATACGGATTTTGACTTGTTGGACCCGCGCACGAAAGCCGTCGCGCAGACGGTAAAGGCGCGTGAGATTTGGGATGCGATCGTCGAAGGAGCCTGGCAGAACGGCGAGCCGGGTGTGCTGTTCCTCGATCATCCAGAAGTAAATCCACTGCCTGGACTTGGTCCAATCCAAGCAACGAATCCGTGTCTTACGGGAGATTCTCTGGTTGCCGTTGCCGATGGTCGCGGGCACGTGCGCATCGACGAGTTAGCGCGCGAGGGCAAAGACGTTCCGGTCTTCTGTCTGGACGACCGCGGGGCGGTTGCCGTGCGCATGATGCGCCGTCCCCGCAAAACGGGCGACCAAGTGGCCGTCTATAAGGTCAAGCTCGACGATGGTTCGATCCTAAGAGCGACCGCCAATCACAAGTTCCGGCTGCGCGATGGATCGTATCGCGAGGTAGCCGATCTCAAGCACGGCGACAGCCTTGCGATCATGACGAAATTCCTCGCGTCGATCAAAGATATCTTCCCCACGGCCGGCAGCCGTTCGCAAGACTACTGGTGGATCAATAGCGGTCGCGCGGCAAATAAGCTCGAGCACCGATACATCGCGGAATTCGCGTACAACGCAGCGATTCCGCGTGATATCGTCGTGCACCACAAAGACTTCGACGCCCAAAACAACCGCCCCGAGAACCTAGCGATCATGTCGCGCGTTGCCCACGACCAGCTCCACTCGGCGAACAACGCCGGCGAGAAGAATCGTATTTTTAGCGGCGTTACCAATGAAGAGCTTCGCTCGGCGGCTCTCGCGTTGACGCGAGCCTTAGGCCGTCGCTTCAGTACGCTCGAGTGGGAGGCATACGCCCGCGAGCATGGATTGCCGGAGCAGTTTAGTGGATGGCGGCAAAATCATTTCAACGGCAGCGTGCAGGGCCTTTCGAAGTGGTCGGCGCGTGAGCTTGGAATGATGCTCATCAACGTCGACCCGCGCGTCCTACGGCACTTCGACGAGGCACTCGAACAAGGGTACGATCCGGAGATTTGCGGCGGCTTCTTATTCGTAACGAAGCAATGCGAAGTGTGCGGCAACGAGTTCAACGCACCTTACGTAAACCGAGAGATCGGCTATTGCTCCAAGACCTGTAACCTGGTTAGGTTGAATTCGGATCCGGCGATCCATCAGAAGCGTCATAGCGCTCGGCGCGTCACGCTCAGCTCGATGCGCTCTTCGTTGAGCGAGCGTCAGCTCGATGTCTTCACCGAATTGAAAACATCGCGCCCCGTCGTGATGAAGCGCGATTGGGCTGATGCGTGCAAGGCCCGCGGCATCTCGGCTGAGATTTCACGCCCGAGCAGCCCGTTTCGCTCTTACGCCGAGCTTCAGGAAGCTGCTGCGCTCTTCAACCATCGCGTCGTTTCGGTTGAGGCGGATGGTTTTGAGGACGTCTACAACGGTACCGTCGACGAATTCCACAACTTCTTCTCCGGCGGCTTTGAAGACACAACCAAGTCAGGAAAGTCGAAGCTCGTCTACGTCAATAGCCGCCAGTGCGGAGAGCAATTCTTGCACGGATACGATTCTTGCAATTTAGGCTCAATCAACGTCGGCCACTTCTACGACGGGCGTGCGAAGGACGTCGATTGGGAGCGTCTTGCGCAGTCGACCGCGCTTGCGATTCGTTTTCTCGATAACGTGATTGATGCGAACATTTATCCGATCGACGAGATCCGCGACATGGTCACGAACAATCGCCGAGTTGGCCTCGGGATCATGGGGTTTGCCGACCTGCTGATTCAAATGCAAGTTGCGTATGGCTCTCCTGAAGCGATCGCCTTTGCTGCGAAGCTGATGGCCTTCATTCAGCAGCGCGCCGAAGAAACGAGTGAGCTGTTAGCCCGCGAGCGCGGCGATTTCCCAAACAAGCATCTGTCGCTCTGGGAAAACGATCCGCGGCCACGCCGTAACGCAGCCTTGCTTTCGATCGCTCCGACCGGAACGATCTCCATGATCGCCGGCTGCTCGTTCGGATGCGAGCCGTACTTCGGGATGGCGTACACGAAGCACGTCATGAAAGACGCCGAGGGCCGGCCCCAGCATCTCTACTACGTCATTCCGCTCTTCGAAGAGATTGCCAAGGACGAGCGCTTCTTCTCCGACGAGCTCCTCGGCAAGATTGAGGAGAACGGCGGTTCGGTCAAAGGTTTGCCCGAAGTGCCCAAGCACTGGCAAGAAGTTTTCACGACATCGGCCGACGTCACGGTCGACCAGCACATCGATATGTTGGCGGCCTTCCAGAAGTACACCGATAACGCAGTCTCCAAGACGATCAACGCTCCCAATGGCGATACGCGTGAGAACGTTTCCCGTGCTATCTTCCGAGCGTACGACGCCGGCTGCAAGGGTTTCACGTACTACCGCGACGGCTCGCGTACCGAGCAAGTCGTCACCTTCTCCAAAGACAATGACATCAAGGGCGGAAATCGTGACGTCGCCGCGAGTGAAGCGCAAAATGGCGCTTCGCCCGCACCGGTGGCGGGTACATCTGAAGAGCTGGATATAGCTGCGCTGCTCGCTAAGGCAAATGCCCTCCTCGAGGTAAGGTAAAATGGACGAGAAGACCGTCAAGGCGACGATCGCCGGCTTGATCGCTAAAGTCGAAACGCTGCAAGCCGAGAACGCGCAATTGCGCACGACAAATGCCGAGTGTGCGCAGACGGTCGCGAAGCTCGTCGGGAAGGTCGAGAATCTGCAAGCGCAGACCCAAGAGCTTCGTGTCGCGACCAATCCCGGTGCCTACCGTCAGCGGCCGCCGGTGCTGCGTGGACGCACCGTGCAGTCGAACGTCGGCTGCGGCCCGCTCTACATCACGCTCAACGAAGACGAAAGCGGCCACCCGTTCGAAGTCTTTTTCAAGCTAGGCAAGAGCGGCTCGTGCCAACAGTCCTACCTCGAGGCGCTCGGCGTCGCGATGTCGGTTGGTTTGCGTTATGGGGCCGACCCGCAAAAGTTCGTCGAGAAGTTCGAAGCCATGCGTTGCCCTAACCCGAAAATGCGCAACGCAGACGGACCGACTACCTTGTCTTGCGCCGACGGCATTTCGCAAGGTCTCGCAAAAGCCCTGACGCTCGCGCTACCGATCGCCGATATGAACCCGCGCGGCGAAGCGGACGTCGTTGCGGTGGCAGAGCCACGGGTCACCTACTCTCCCGAAGACCAGGCCGAGATCAATGCGAATCATCGCTCGATCGATCTGATTTCGCATCCGGCAACAACTACGATCCCAAACGGAAACGGAAACGGTCACTCGAACGGTGGTTCGCAGTTGCAGCAGCTTTCGAAGATGCAGGAGCTTCCGTCGGCGAACATCCGCAAGGCGATGATGACGGGCGTCGGTATGTGCCCTAAGTGCGGCGGCAACCTCATCTCGCAAGGCGGCTGCGTTCAGTGCCTCCAGCAATGCGGCTATGTCGGCAAGTGCTCCTAAAGGCGGCCATGATAGGAACTAGATGAGACACGCTGCCTAGATCGCTCCTGGCATAAACGCCGTTAAATAAGGGCTTTCGCGGAAACGCGAGAGCCTTTACGCAGACCGCTTCCGCATCGTCTAACGCTAGATTACTCGAGAGTTCTCGGTGCGTGTTCGCATCAGCGAGAAGCTCGGCCGCCTTCTTCTGAAACGCTGAGACGGCATCGGCCGGCTGGAAAATGAGTCGGTGGGTTATCGGGCGCGGCAAGCTGCAATAGTGCCTTTGCGAGCTTCTGGGGATCGCCACCTTGTTTTCCATTCATGCCTCTCGACAAGAAATGCCCGTCAATAGGGACCGGCCAGAGAGAATCCCGGGCAACATAGTCGCGGAGTTCAAAGCGACGCACGTTTCGCTATAGCGTGAGACGCTTCTCCAAGAAGATGCTCGAAGCGATCGCTTCGGGTGTCATTGAGCGATAATCGCCGAAGGCGTCGCATGGGAGAAATCCGGCGCGCTCGTAAAGTCGCATAGCGGACAGTTGTCGTGCTCCCGTCTCCAAGCGCAACACCTCAAGTCGGTTATTTCTCGCTTCCGCTTCAATTCTCGTTAGCAAGGCTTGCGCGAGTCCTCGACCGCGCGCTTTATCGCGAACGTACATTCGCTTGACTTCGCCAAATTCCGCGAAAAGCGCGATACCACCGCAACCCATTGCGGCACCAGCGTCCCGCGCGATGAAGAACCGAATATGGGGTTGGAAGATTGCGTCGAGCGACAACCCGTGCTGTTGCTCCGGAGGATACTCCGACGAAAGCGTTCGATCAAGTTCACCGATCAAATCGCGAACCTCGTCCGTTATCGTCCAAGCCGCTTCAATCGAAAACATGATTTCTGAGCGCATCTGCGAGCTGTTTCGTCCTTAGCCGGATCATCTCGCGAATTTCACGTACTCGTTCAAGCGGCTGACCTTTTGGGTCGGGAAGGCCCCAATCGTCGTCGATATGGGAAACGTCAACATCACAACCCATCGTAATGGTGCGGTCAGCTCGGGCCATCATCACAGAGGTTATAAGCTTCGGCCGGGCCGACGTAATGTCGATATCGATCTCAGCCATTGCCGCGACGACGCCCGGATCCGGTGCGTCCGCGGCGATCGTGCCCGCTGACGCGACCTCAATTGCATCGCCCATGGCTTCACGCAAAAAGGCCTCGGCCATTTGCGATCGACCCGTATTATGTCGGCAGATAAAGAGCACGAAAGGCTTCAGAAGCTTTTCCATCGCCAGCACATCGACAGGGCGACCCTCGAGGACACCTTGCTCGCGGAACACACCGACCTCGCGGTAACCGCATTTTTGATAGAGCCTATGTCCGTGATCATTCGAAGCCAAAGCGAACAGCACGATCTTGTGGAACGCCGATTTCTTCGCTTGCTTCTCGAGGTTCCGAAGAAGCTCGAAACCAACACCCCGCCCGCGCGCATCGCGGGTGACGTAAATTGAGAGGTCCGCTACACCTCGGTAGGCACATCGATGTGAATACGCGTTGAGCGACGCCCAACCGATCACCTCACCTGAGGCACCTTCCGCCACCATAATCGCGAAAGGGTCGCCGTGTGCGGCCCACCATTCGGCTATTTCTTCGATCGTCTTCGGCGCCTCATCGAGAGTTGCGATACGATCGTCAATCCCCTCATTGTAGATTCTCCTGATTGTTTGGAGATCGGCTTCTGTGGCCGGTCGGATCAACTTAGCCGAGGGCGTTTCGAGCACGTAAAATCTCCGGGTGCGCGACGTCGACTGCGTCGGCCGTTGCCTTCGAGGCTGGCGAAAGATAGCCAAACAGCGCGATAGCCGCGAGCGCACCGAGCAATTGCACCACAATAAAAAGCGGCGCGTCTACGGGTCGGATTCCGGCGAACGTATCGGTGTAGGCACGCGCAAGGGTCACAGCCGGGTTTGCAAAGGATGTCGATGGCGTAAACCAATAGGCGCCAACAATATATGCTGAGACCGCAAACGGTGTCATCGTAGGTTTTGAGCGGACGCATCCGCAAATTGTGGCGAGCAGGCCGAACGTCGCAATGAACTCGCCGACAAGCATGGGAGTACCGCTTCGTACATGATGCGACGCAACGAGGAGCGGTTCGCTAAACATGCCATCCGCAAGGGCGGTGCCGCACACAGCGCCCAAGAACTGCGCGACAATGTACGCGGTAACGGAAATCCATGAAGTGCCGCCTCGCCATGCGTCGACGAGCGTTACTACCGGATTGAAGTGGCCGCCGGAGATCGGACCAAACGCGAGGATGAGCGCGACAAGGGCACCGCCGGTCGCGATCGCATTTGCAAGAAGAGCGATCGCGATGTTTCCGCCCGAAAGGCGTTCGGCCATGATGCCGGACCCGACGATGGCGACAAGAAGCAGAGCCGTGCCGACGCCTTCGGCCGTCGCACGTCGGGCAAGAGTCACGCTAGCAGCACGGGGGTGATACCGATGCGACGGCGGTTTCCGTGCTGCAACACGAGGTCGTCTCGTTGTCCCGCTCCTCGCTCTCAGCGAGGACGTGATACGTTTCCCAGCGGCGGCCATCGGGATCGGTCGCCCACACCTTATTCTGCACCGCGTAGCAGCACGTTTCTTCCGTTTCGATGTCGATGGGATAACCGGCGGTTTGAAGCCGGGCGATCGCGGCATCGACGTCAGCCGTCGATGTGACAACGACGCCGTAGTGCGCACCTTCTCCGACTTTCTTCAGTGGATCGAGATCCAGTGCGAGTTCAAGAGCTGGATCATCGGTGAGGAAGAGGGCGTACTCCGGGTAGTGCTTCACGGGCTCGGCGAGGAGCAGCGTGCGGTAGAAGGCCACGCTCGCGTCGAGATCGCGAGTCGCGAGGTTGAGATGCATTTTCATGCGGGAACCTTTTCAGGAAGAACCGATGCGAGCGCTGCATCAATGCGAGCACGTGCGTCGAGTGCTAGAGAATAGTAACCCCAAGTGCCGCGCCGCACGGAAGTAACGAGACCAGCGTCTTTCAGCAGCTTTAGATGATGCGAAATGGTTGACTGGTTGAGCTTAAGGCCGGAAGTAAAGTCGCAAACGCAAACCTCATTCTCCGCCCGGCATAAAGTGGCGAGGATTGTAGCGCGCGCGGGATCCGCCAAAGCCTTGAGGAGGTCCGCCTCCTCGGTCAAATCACGGCCGTAGACGAGGGTCTCGGGGCAGCAGCGTTGGATCGACATACTTCGATCCTAAGGCTTGAATCGGCAAATGTCAATACAAGAGGTCAGCATTGGTGGCGCGGCGCAGCGACCCACTTTAGCCGATCTGTGCCGATGATTTCTTGATCAAGAACTTGCCGATGAGCAGATGCGAGCCACGATGTTGCGCGCCGCGCGACTGTCGTTGATGCTCGAGGGGAATCGCTTGGCGACATCCGCTATGCAGCGCTGATCCACTCATCGCGATGTCATCGCGTAAAGCGCGGCGCCGAACGTTTCGGCCGACGGGAAGTTGAGCCGGACCGCTGGCCGGCTGTCGCCGCACGCGACGAGCCGGCCATTGCTCACAGCGGTCGGTCAATGAGGGCGTTTGCTAGCGTCCCCTTGCGCCGCCGCGGCCCGAACCGCCGCCGGAAAAGCCACGGGCCGAAGATCCGCCGCCCGAAAAGCCGTGCCCACCGAAGCCACGTCCTCCGAAGCCGCGGTCACCGAAGCCACGCCCTCCGAAGCCGCGGTCACCGAAACCGCGTCCTCCGAAGCCGCCACCGAAACCGAAGAAGAGCGACGATCCGAAGTACGGTCCGTATCCATAGCCGGCGTCGAAGCCGTATCCGTAGCCATAGAATGGGTCGACGTACGACGGGTACGGATCGGGTGCGTACGACACCGCGTACGAATCAATTTCAGTCGCGCGGAAAACAGCACCGTCCGCATGCCCGTGAATCGTAAGGGCTTGGCCCGACTCGATTTGCGTCCCTGTCGGGTTGATCACGGTTCCGTCGTGCAGCACAACATGGTCGACGAAGCCGCGTTCGTCGCGCAGATTGAGGTCGCGTCCGTTGATCGACGACACAGAACCCTGGATCGTCTCGTCGGTGCTCGCGTAGCTCGGAAGCGAGTCGGCTGCAGCCGCCTGCAAGGTCGCGACGGCAAACGTAGCAAGCGCGGCACACGTGCGCCGCATGTATTTTGACCGCACGTTTACCGCCTGTGCCTTGAGGTTGGTGTGACCTCCACCAGTTGTTTTCATGTTTGTTTCTCCTATCGAGCGGCGAACTCGAGTAATTTGTTTCGCCGTTCACTTGCGTACGCTCGAGATAGCGCAAACGATGAGTTCCAAGCCGACACATCTAGCGCGCCTTGATGTGCGTACATCGACAATCCGGCGATCGCTATCGCGCTGCACCGGATCCTGGCGAGGAGCGACGCGTCTGCCTTGCTGCCGCGGACGCGCTCCGCTGCAGCGACGACTTCATTGAGCTCGTGCACTGCTTTCGCCGGCGGCTCGCGGCCACAGGCCTTCTCCGGGGCTGCAGCTCGGCTAATCTCGTAGTCGAAAAGATCGGCCGATCGGCCGGTATTCATACGAAGGTTTGCGCGCTATAAGAGATAGGTGACACTTGCCGCGCTCCTGACGGCGGTCGCATTCTTCACCGTCCTGGTCCTGACGGTCAGGCCGCTTGGTGCGTATATGGACGCCGTATTCGCGGGACGCTCGACGTTCTTGGCGCCGATGATCAGGCCGCTCGAGCGATGCATCTACCGCCTGTGCCGTATCGACGCAGATGAAGAAATGTCGTGGAAAACCTATACATTTTCGCTGCTCGCGCTGAGCGCGACGAGTGTCGCGTTCATCTATGCGGCGCTGCAAGTGCAAGCGTTTCTGCCGCTCAATCCGCAACACTTCTCAAATCTCGCGCCCGACCTGGCCTGGAATACTGCGGTCAGTTTCGCGACCACGACAGACTGGCAGTTCTATTCCGGCGAGAACACGACGAGCTATGGCTCGCAAATGGCCGTGCTCGCGTGGCAGAACTTTATCGCGGCCGCCGTCGGCGTGACGGTTGCGATCGCGCTTGCGCGCGGACTGGCCCGGCAGCGGACGGAAACGATCGGGAATTTTTAGGTCGACCTGACGCGCGCCGTGCTCTATGTCCTGTTGCCGATCTCGCTCGTCTTTTCAATCGCCTTCGTGATCGAGGGCGTACCGCAGAACTTCGCCTCCTATCAGGACGTGAAGACGCTCGACGGCGCTACCCAGACGATCACCGGCGGCCCCATGGCTTCGCAGGAAAGTATCAAGCTGCTCGGCGGCAACGGGGGCGGCTTTGTCGGGGCGAACTCGAGTTCGCCGAACGAGAACCCCACGCCGTTCGCGAACTTCTTGCAGCTGCTGGCGATGTTTCTGATTCCCGCCGGGCTGACGTACACGTTCGGCCGCATCGTTCGGGATCAGCGTCAGGGCTGGGCGATCTTCTACGCGATGTCGTTGCTCTTTGCCGTCGGAGCCGTGGCGGGGACAATCCCGGAGCTCAGCGGCAACGCGTTAATCCAGCACCTCGGCGTTGCCGGCGGCAACTTCGAAGGCAAGGAAGTGCGTTTCGGCGTCGCCGGCACGGGGTTGTCGCTCGCGGTTGCGACCGATTCGACCGTGGGCGCAGGGAACTTTACCTACGATTCGCTCACGCCGCTCGGGGGTCTGGTTGCGATGGTCAACATGCAGCTCGGCGAAGTTGCGTTCGGTGGCGTCGGCAGCGGGCTCTTCGGGATGCTTGCGTTCGTGTTGTTGACGGTGTTCGTCGCGGGATTGCTCGTGGGACGTACGCCCGAGTATCTCGGAAAGAAGTTGGAGCGACGCGAGATATTGCTCGTGATCCTCGCACTCTTGGCTTTCCCACTCTCGATTCTCGCGCCGGCCGCGGTCGCATCGGTTGTGCCGGCCGGCCTCGCCACGTTGTCCAACATAGGACCACACGGCTTCTCCGAGATTCTCTACGCGTTTACGTCGTCGGCTGCGAGCAACGGGAGCGCGATGGCAGGTCTTGGCCCGAACACGTTCTACGACGTCGTCCTCGGGCTCGCAATGATCGTGGCCCGCTACGGAGCAATCATCCCGACGCTGGCCCTCGCGGGCGCTTTTGCGGCCAAGCCCCGCAACGATTCGACCAAGGGGACGCTACGCACGGATTCGGCGCTCTTCGTCGTGCTCTTGATAGCAAACGTCGTCATCGTCGGCGCGTTGACGTTCCTGCCCGCAGACGCACTCGGACCAATTGCCGAGCACCTTTTGTTGCTTAAGGGGTCTACCTTTTAGAGATCCGGAGGCCTAGCAGAGGCCGTTCTTTTGGCCACCCGGTTTGCTTAGCTTCCTAACTTTAGGCCGTGAGCGAGAACCAGATTGATTCCGGCTCGCGCGCTTGCGCTTGCTCGGGTGCCGGCCTCGGTCGCCGGCAAAGGCGGCCCTTTGGGCCGCCGGCGCGTGAGCCGAAGGCCCTTCGGAGGCCCGATATTCAGTCCTTTGCACGAAAAAAACATTAGCCGCACCAGCAGTTCGCCCTTGAACGCGATGATCGAGGGGGGTCGGCCGCGAAGGGAGACAGCCATGAACCAGCGCCACTTTCCTTTTTGGCCGCCGACCCGACCGAAGGAAATTCCGATTCCGGTTACGAGCGTGGCCCAGAACCTGGAGACGACGGCCACCCGCTTTCCGGAACAGACGGCGATCATCTACTACGATTCTCGCATCGCGTACCGGCGTCTTTGGGACGAGGTCGAGGCGCTGGCGGGCTACCTCCAGCAGGTGGCGGGCGTGAAGCAGGGCGATCGCGTCCTGCTCTACATGCAGAATTCGCCCCAGTTCGTCATCTCGTACTATGCGATCTTGCGCGCGAACGCGGTCGTCGTGCCGCTGAACCCCATGACGGTCGCTGAAGAGCTTGGTTCGTACATCGATGATAGCGATGCAAAGGTCGCAATCACGGCTCAAGAGCTTGCCGATCGCTTGCGCTCGTATCGCCCAGGCCCACTCGACTGCGTGATCGTTGCTGCTTATGCCGACTATGTCGCCGGCGAGACGGACCTGCCGCTCCCCGCAGCCGTCGCGGCGCCGCGCCTTCCCGTTGCGGCTCCGTTCGTTGCGTGGAAGGACGCGCTCACCTCGGGCGCTGTGCCGGGGCCGATCACGACCGGCAACGAGGACATGGCACTCTTGCCCTACACCTCGGGAACGACCGGTATTCCCAAAGGCTGCGTCCACACGCATCGTTCGATGCAGACGACGATCTGGTCGACCCCGATCTGGCGCAGCGGCGTGTATCCCGGCGGCCGCGTCCTTTCGGCGTTGCCCTACTTTCACGTCACCGGAATGACCGGCGATATGAACGGCTCGATTCTGTGCGGCAACACGATCGTGATGCTCACCCGGTGGGATGCGATGACGGCACTTCGTCTCATCGAACGCTATCAGTGCACGAGTCTCACGGCGATCAGCACGATGGTCGTCGATCTGCTTTCGCAGCCGGGCTACCGCCCCGAAATGCTGCACTCGCTGATGGGCCTCGGCGGCGGCGGCGCGCCGCTGCCGGCAGCCGTCGGCGAAGAAGTGACCGGTCGACTCGGCCTGACCTACATCGAAGGCTACGGGATGACCGAGACGATCGCCATGACGCACGCCAATCCCGGCGATCGTACGAAGCTTCAATGTCTTGGGGTTCCCGTCTTCGGCGTCGACTCGCGCATCATCAATCCCGAAACACTGCGCGAGCTTGGTCCGGGCGAAACGGGCGAGATCATCACGCACGGCTCGCAGGTCATGCGCGAATATTGGAAGCGCCCGGAAGAGACGGCCGAGGCCTTCATCGAAATCGACGGTAAGCGTTTCTTGCGCACGGGCGACCTCGGCTACATGGACGACGAAGGCTACTTCTTCTTGGTCGATCGCCTGAAGCGGATGATCAACGCAAGCGGCTTCAAGGTTTGGCCCGCCGAGATCGAAACGAAGCTGTATTCGCATCCGGCCATTCGCGAAGCATGCGTTATTGCAAGCGCCGATCCACGCCGCGGCGAGCAAGTCAAGGCGCTGGTCGTCCTTCGCGAGGGTGTGACGGTCAGCGAAAACGAGATCATCGCCTGGTCGCGCGGCAAGATGTCGGCGTACAAGGTTCCCTCGATCGTCGAATTCGTGGATGCCCTGCCGCGCAGCGCCACCGGCAAGGTCAATTGGCGCGCGCTGCAACGGGAAGAGCAGGCGCGCGAGCCCCAGGCTGCCGCCGCCGCCGTCTAACTGACGGCAGCAGCCACGGTATCGACGCCGAGGACCGAAAGGTCGTCGGCTGCGTGCCCGGCAGCGAGCAGCTCATCCATGCGGGTCGCGATGCCCGGCAAGAAATGGACCGGCACTCCGCCGGCCGCAGCGGTTTCGATCATCAACCGCACGTCCTTACGCGCCATCGAAAGCTCGAAGCTCGCTTTGAAGTTGCCGGCCGCCATCGTTTTTCCGCGCGTTTCGAGGGCCACGGTCGGCTTGAAGTGGCTGAACAGCTCGTAAGCCTCCTCGGGCCGTAGACCGGCGCTCGTTGCGAGCGCGTAACCGTCGGCGAGCCCCGCCACGAGCGCAATCAGAATCTCGTTTCCGAAGAGCTTCAAGGTGGCCGCCTTGTCGGGGCGCTCCCCGGTATACCAGAGATCACCGGTCATCGGTTGAAGGCTCGCGCGCACCTTGTCGAAGACGTCTTGCGGTCCCGCCACAAGCATGACGCCCACGCCGTCGCGACACGCCTGGGGCGACATGAAGACGGGCGCGTGCAAGAACGCGATGCCGCGCTCCGCCATACGTTCGAAGCGCTTGCGGGTCGGGCCAGGTGCGACGGTCGTATGATCGATCACGATCGTCCCGGGCTCGATCGCGCCGTTCAAACGCTCGAGGAGTTCGTCGACCGTGGCGTCGTCGGCGAGCATGATGTGAATCTGCGTCGCGCCCCGCGCGGCTTCGCGCGGATCGTTAACGGCGCGCGCACCGAAGCGCTCGAGTGCTAGTGCTTTCTCCGCCGTGCGGTTGTAGACCGTGACCTCGACGCCGCGCTTGCGCAGCGCTTCCACGAACCCTGAACCCATCAGGCCCGTGCCATACCATGCAATCCGTGTCATGCTGCTCCTCATCCTCGCTGGTTGACGACGATCGGGGTTCGGCGCGGCCGTGGAATCCCACTGTTCGCCGGAACGGGAGTCGGCGCGAACGTGGCCGCAGGCGCGGGCGAAGCTTCGGGACTCGGCAGCAGCGTCCCGGCCGCGGCGGGCGCAAGCGTTGCAAGCGGAGCCGCGGCGGGTAATTGAATGTGCATGGTATGCGCGACCGGGTCGTACTCGACCGATGCTCCGAGCGCGCGCGCTACCGCGGCGAGCGGGACAATCGTTTGGCCGCCGCGCAGGTACGGCGCGATGGGCAAACGCTCGGTCTCGTTTCCATTCAGCGCGACCGCGGAGCCGAGCACGACGGTCAATGATCGTCCGTCGCGCTCGAACGAAAGGCGCCCGCCGGCTGCCTGCCGTTCAATGCGCTTTGCGAGTTCGCGAACGTACGGTGCGACCGGCGCTTCGATGACGCCGCCACGTAGACGCGCCGGCGTTGAGCCCTCGACCAGGCGGCCATCGATCAACACGGCGACGATGCCTGCGATCAAGGAAAGAACCGTGCGATGCGGCGTCTGATCGTCACGGTACGCGGGACGGCGCTGCGCTTTTCGCAGGACGGGTGCGCGTTTCTCGCGCAGGCGCTGGCCTTCAATGCGATCTTCGCGATCTTTCCAATCTTGATTTTGCTGGTCGCGGTCTTTGGTTTCTTGTACGGTGGTAGCGACGCCCAGAGCCAAGTTTTGGATTTGATCGGCACGCTCGCGCCCGGCGTCCGCAGCGTGCTTCTGGAAAATCTGAGCCACGTGATCCAGTTCCGCGGCATCTCCGGGGCGATCGCGCTCATCGCTCTGCTCTGGTCAGGGAAAAACCTGTTCCAAGCGCTGGCATACGCGCTCAACAAGGCCCTCGACGTCCCTGCGGGGCGGCCTTTGCTGATCGACATCGTGGTCGCGCTCGTCATGTTGCCCACGCTCGGCATTCTTTTGATCGTCGCGACCGCCGTACCGCTTGCGATCTCGTTCCTCGACCAGTACGGGGGGCTCAAAGGGTCCGCCCTCACCTCCGAGGTGGTGAGCTACGGAACCAGTATCGTTCTAATTTTCGTTGTCACGATGGTTCTGTACACGTATTTGCCGAATCGTCGGGTGGGGCTCAAATTCGGTATTCCCGGCGCCCTCTTCGTGACGCTCGCGTGGGAACTGGCGCAGATCGCCTTCGCCGTCTACTCGACCCACGTCGATTTCCGCCACGTCTATGGCGCGCTCGCAGCCTTCGCGCTGCTCCTGATCTGGTTTTACTATATGGCAACGATTTTCTTATTCGGCGCGGAACTCAACGCGCAACTCGCCCCGCCGGTGCACAAGGCATGAAGCCATTGCGTGGCCTTTGGTTCGCGCTGGCCGCGCTTGCGCTGCCCTTGCTCGGGGCGGCCCTCAGCGCGTTTCCGCAGCCGGTGGTCGTCGTCTATCCGTTGACGGTCACGGGTCCGACCGCTGCCGAAGCCGGCAGCAATCTGGCGGTGCTGCTTTCATCGAAGATGATTGCGCTCGGCGGGGTCACGGTCAAACCGTATCCGCCGGGGACGGACCGGCCGCAGTTTCTCGATGCCGCCCTCAAGGTCGGGGCGGATTACTACGTGACGGGTTACCTCACGCCGGTCGGTGACGAAGTGTCGCTGGTCGTGCAGGTCGTCTCGACGCATAGCGGCAGCATCGTCTTCAGCAACACGGCGATGGTGCGCACCTACACCGAAGCGGCGGGGCAAGCCGACGTCCTGCGCGATGCGATCGTGCGCCACGCGGGCAGAAGCTTTGCGGCGATCGACGAGCCGCCGCCCGCGCCGTCCGATTCGCCGGCTTCAACGAGCAAGGGCGTCGGCGTCGACCTCGGCAAGACGCTCAGCCGGATCGGCAAGCACGGTTCGGCGGCCCCGCCGTCGGCCGCTGCCTCTGCCTCACCCGTAGCCGTGTCAAGCACGGGCTCCAGCGCATCGACTGCCGCGGCGGCGACGCCGAGCCCAGGCCCGCGGGGCAAGCGGGTCGCGGCCGCGCTGCCGGTAAGTGAAAGCAAGGCGCTGATCTTTAGCGCGACGGGTTCGGCCGACGCAGCCTCGCGGGTATACGCGGCCGGCGCCTTGTCGACGGCGCTCGCCCGGGTCGGCATCGCAGGCGGTTTGCTGCCGGTCGCCGCCGACCAAGCACTCCCGCACGCGGGTCAGCTGTGCGCCGCGAACGCCGGCTACGGCAAGCTGTACGCCCCGTCGTTGACGCTCGAGAGCGGCGGGACGAGCCCCGAGCGCGTCACCTTCGAAGTGGCCGCCTACGACTGCGCCGGAACGCTGCTTGGCCGGCAAAGCGCGAGCGAGACGGTCGGCAAACGCGGCGGCGTCAACGGCGCGATCGATCGTGCTGCCACGCAGGCGGCCGCGGGCCTCGCCAAGGCGGCGGTCGCGCCATCGCAGGGCTCGAGCTAAGAAGCTACAGCAGCCCTTCGGGTAGCGAGCTGACGATCGTGCCCGCCTGCAGGTCGATCGCGCGGACGAACGCTTTCACGAGCGGAACCAAAGCGCGGCCCGGTTCGATCACAAGACAATCCTGCGCGGGGTAGTGTTCGACCCCGGCGACCCGGCCGAGTTCTCGCCCGCTCTCGTCGAGCAGGCGCAGGCCGATCAGGTCGGCGTCGAGATATTCGTCGGGTCCAAGTTCGATCTCGCCTTGCGCGTACAGTTCCGCGCTCGCGAGCAGGCGCGCCGCTTCGGGCGTATCGATGCCTTCGAACGCGAGCAATAGCTTCTCGTGATGCTTGCGGACGGAACGGCAGCGCAGCTCCCGCGCGTTTGGCTCGCTTCCGACACGATAGGATCGGCCCGGCTCGAAGGCATGGCTGCCGGCTTCAGTCGGCCGGCACTTGAGCTCGCCACGAACGCCGAAAACGCCGCTCAAGCGGCCCACGAGGACGTCCATTCAGCGCCGGGCTTGCCGCAGCGACGGAATCGCCATCAGAATCAGCCCCGTCGTGATGCACGCATCCGCCACATTGAAAACGTAGAAGCGTGGTAACGCGATGAAGTCTAAGACGTAGCCGTGGACGATGCGATCGACGACGTTACCGATTGCGCCGCCGGCCACCATACCGTAGCCGGCCTGGACGAGCGGCTCGGCGCGCAGCGATCGTCCAAGCAAGAGCGCCAATATTCCGAGCACCCCGATCGCGAGCCCGATCAAGAGCATTGGATTGTCGCCGAAGAGGCCCATCGCGCCGTGCGTGTTACGGACGTCCGTTAGCGATAGCAGATACGGGACGATCGCACGCCGCTCACCCGGCTGCAGCGAAGACGCGACCGCGCGCTTCGTCAAGAGATCCGCGATCCCAACGAACGCTAGCGGCAGCGCGATTCGCTCGAACGGTGTTACTCGGCTTCCTCGACGTCTTCGAGGGGTTGTGCCGCCGCCACCGCGCCGGCACCCTCGATCTCGATTTCTTCTTCGTCCTCGTCGTCATCGCCGTCGACGATGTCGACCGTGACCCGGCCCTCGGCTCCGGCGCGCACGATCGTGCGTAGCGCTTGCGCGACGCGTCCACCGCGACCGATCACCTTGCCAAGATCGTCGGCGTCGACTTCCAACTCGAGCACGGCACCGCGTGCGTCAGGGTGAAGTTCGACGAACACTGCGTCCGGTTTGCTCACCAGGCGTTTCGCGAGAAACGTCAGCAGCTCGATGGCGCGCGGATGGGCGATGTCGTCGGGCAGCGGATCGCGCTTGACGGGTTCGCGACGGCGCTGCCAGCGTCCACCGCCGGGCGCGACTTCGCCCTCGGGCTTCGTAAGCGGCACGCCGGCGCGCGGGCGTCGCCGAGCCGGGCGCTCGTCTTCGGGTTCGATGTCGTCGATGATCGTCTCGCCGGTCGCGATCTTGCGCGCGCCCAAGGTCGACCGCCGCTCTTCGTCTTCGGCCGTTTCGTCCCCGAAGAGGCCGAACTCGTCGTCGAAGGCGCTCATCGTTTAGCCGTCACCTTTTTGCGATTTGGGCTGGCGCTTCGTTTCGGGAACGTGGCCGCGCTCCACGAGGCCCCGTTCGGCCAGCAAACGGCGGACCGGATCCGAGGGCTGGGCGCCCTTGGCGAGCCACGTTTTGATCTTCTCCTCGTCGAAGACGACCGTTTTGGGGTCGGTGCGTGGATTGTAGTGCCCGACGATTTCGATAAAGCGACCGTCGCGCGGCGAGCGGGCGTCGGTGACGACGAAGCGATAGGTAGGTTGTTTCTTTGCGCCCATCCGGCGCAGGCGGATTTTGACCATGTGGGTTCGTGCTCTTTCGTGTTGCGTTGGTGGCCCGACGCGCCAGGCGCGCGGGAAATCAAAGGCTGGGCTAGCGAGCGCGCACGCCTGGAAGGCTTGGAATTCGCGGGCGCTTGCCGCCGCCCATCTGTTTCATCATCCCGCGCGTCTGCTCGAACTGTTTGACGAGCCGATTGACGTCGGCGACCTGCGTTCCGCTGCCGCTTGCGATGCGGCGGCGGCGCGAGGCATTGAGCACGTCGGGACGGTGGCGCTCCTGACGGGTCATCGAACAAATGATGGCCTCGACGCGATTGATGTCCTTATCGTCGATCTCAAAGTCTTTGGGCAGCGCCTTCGACATCCCAGGGATCATCTTGAGGATATCGGTCATTGAGCCCATCTTCCGGACTTGACGCAGCTGCGCGAGAAAGTCGTCGAGCGTGAACTCGTTCTTGCGAAACTTCTGCTCGAGCTCTTTTGCCTGCTCGAGCGAGTACACGTTTTGCGTGCGCTCGATCAAGGTCAGCACGTCGCCCATTCCGAGGATGCGCGAGGCGAGGCGATCGGGATAGAACGGCTCGAGCGCCGAGAGCTTTTCGCCGACGCCGACGAATTTGATCGGCGCGCCCGTCAGCTTGAAGATCGAAAGCGCCGCGCCGCCGCGAGCATCGCCGTCCATCTTCGTCAAGATGATGCCCGTGATGCCCAGACGCGCATCGAAGCCCTTGGCAACCGTGGTCGCCTCTTGGCCCGTCATGGCGTCGGCTACGAACAGAATCTCTTTGGGCTGGGTCGCCGCTTTGATCTTTTCCAGCTCGACCATCAACAGCTCGTCGATTTGCAGCCGGCCGGCGGTGTCGATGATGACCGTCGGGATGCCCAAGCGCTTGGCTTCTTCAACGCCGTGTTTGGCAATCGCGACCGGATCGTTCGAGTTCTCGGCCCAGACGGGCAAATCGATCTGTTTACCGAGGGTCTGCAGTTGGTCGATCGCGGCCGGGCGATACACGTCGGCGGCCACGAGCAGCGAGCGGCGCCCCTGCTCTTTTAGGCGAAGCGCGAGCTTGCCGGCGTGGGTCGTCTTGCCGGAGCCTTGCAGGCCCACGAGCATGATGACCGTCGGCGGCGCATCGGCGAAAAGGAGGCGCGCTTCGGCGCCGCCCATCAGGCTCACGAGCTCTTCGTGAACGATCTTGATGACCGATTGCGCCGGCGTCAGCGAGGCCAACACGTCGGCACCGACGGCTTTGGCCTTGATCGCGTTGACGAAATCCTTGGCGACCGAGAGGTTGACGTCAGCTTCGAGCAGTGCGACGCGCACTTCGCGCGCGACCTCGTTGACGTCGGACTCGGTTAAACGGCCGCGGCTGCCCAGGCGGGCAAAAATTGCTCCGAGACGTTCACCGAGGGCTTCTAACACGGCAGCATACGTTGCACCCGGCCGCTACGCCTTGGGAGCAGTTTCTTCGATTTTCTTCACGGCGTCGCCGACGGTCTTGATCTTTTCCGCCTCTTCGTCGGGAATGTCGATGTTGAACTCGGTCTCGAAAGCCATCACGAGTTCGACCTGGTCGAGCGAATCGGCTCCCAAGTCGTCCGTGATCGAGGCTTCCATCGTTACTTCTGCTTCGTCGACGCCGAGTTGCTCGACGATGATTTTCTTGACCTTATCGAAGGTCGTGTCAGTCGTTTCCGCCATGGATCTCCTACACGCGCAAGCGCGACGTTACATCAAAAAGCCGCCGTCGACGACGATCGTTTGACCGGTTACATAGCGGGCGGCATCGGAACATAAAAATGTCACGACCCCGCTCACATCTTCGGGGGTTCCCGCTCGACCGAGGGGGATCGTTGCAAGGTAGTGTGCACGCGCCTGCTCCGGCATCGATACCGTCATAGCTGTTTCGATGAGACCCGGCGCAACGGCGTTGACTCTTACGTTCCGCGAGCCCAATTCCTTTGCCACCGACTTGGCGAGGCCGAGCAGCCCGGCTTTGGAAGCGGCATAGGCCGCTTGACCGGGGTTGCCCGCGAGGCCGACGATGCTCGAGATCAGTACGATCGAGCCCGAACGCTGCTTCATCATCGTCCGCGAGACGCCGCTGACCAGGTAGAACGCCGACTTGAGGTTGGCGTCGAGCATCCGGTCCAAATCGGCGGGTTTGGCACGCGCGATCAAGCCGTCGATTGCCTGACCGGCGTTGGCGATCGCGAAGTCGATGCGGCCGAACTCGCCGGAGATCGCCGTCAGAAAGGCTTCGACGGCTGCCGGATCGCTCACGTCGGCTACATAGCTCAGCACGCGCGCCTCGGGGCGCGCAGCCCGGGCAGCCCGGGCCGTCTCTTCCAAAGCCGCCGCGTCGCGCCCGACGAGCGCCACGTCGGCGCCGTGACGCGCGAGGTCGACCGCGATCGCGCGACCGATGCCGCGGCTCGCGCCCGTGACGACCGCGCTCTTGCCCGAAAGCATCAGACGCTCGCGGTGGGGCTGAGCATGCCGGCCAACCGCTCGAGCCCCTTTTCGTCGCCGACGTGAATCGCTTGCGGCGCTCCGCTGATCCGTTTCATCAGCGGCGCCATCACGGCCGACCCGCCGAACTCGACGATCAAATCGAGCCCCTCGGCGACCAGACGCTCCGCCGTCGCATGCCACTGCACTTCGTCGGTCACCGAGCGAATCAAGTTGCGGCGAATCGTAGCAACGTCAGCGTACGGTTGCGCGTCGACGTTGGAAATAACCGTGAAGCGCGGCAACGCGATTGGGGCCCGCTCGACGAACGGTGCGAATCGCTCGCGCGCGCTCGTCATCAAATCGCTGTGCCAGGCCCCGGAGACGTTGAGAGCGATTACCCGTTTTGCGCCGCCGGCGAGGGCCAGTTCGCCCGCGCGCAGGACTGCGGCGCGATCGCCGCTGATCACGATCTGTCCCGGCGCGTTGAAATTCGCAAGCCGCACGTGCCCGTGCGTGCCGGCCTCGCGCGTCATCGAGCGAAGCGTTTCGGCATCGAGCCCGAGCACGGCCGACATCGCGCCGGGCGCGCATTCGGCGGCCTCCTGCATCGCAAGGCCGCGCTCGGCAACGAGCTCGAGGGCTTCCTCGAAGCCGAGCGCACCCGCAAGCGTGAGGCTGCAGTATTCGCCGAACGAATGTCCGGCGCTCGCGACCGTTCCCAGCCGTTCGCCCGCGGCTGCGGCGAGGACGTAGTTGGTCAGATAGATTGCCGGTTGCGCGTAACGGGTCTCGCGCAGTTTTTCTTCGGGGCCGCTTGCGATCAGCGCGTGCAGATCGTAACCGAGTACTCTTTCCGCGCGCGCGAACAGGTCCGCAGCAAGCGGCGAAGAGCCGGCAACCGCGCCGCCCATCCCGACGCTTTGCGAACCTTGACCCGGAAAGACGACGCCGACGCGCACTACTTCGCGCTCCAGCGCCAAGCGACGGAACCCCACGAAAGACCGCCGCCGAATCCGGTGAAGAGAATCAAATCTCCGTCCTTCAGGACGTTTTTCTCGATCGTTTCGGAGAGTGCAATCGGGATCGAAGCCGACGACGTGTTGCCGTAGCGCTCGATGTTTAAAATGACTTTTTCGCGCTTGACGCCGAGGCGCTTGACGGCCGCTTCGATGATCCGCAGGTTCGCTTGATGCGGGATCACCCAGTCGACGTCGTGCGTGGTCTTGCCCGCTCGCTCGAGCACGATTTTCGAGGTCTCGACCATCTTTGTGACCGCGTACTTGAAGATCTCGCGGCCCGCCATTTCGATCTTGTCAGCTTTTTCTTCGAGACCGCGCGCCGTCATCGGAAAGCGGCCGCCGCCTCCTTTGACACGTAGCAGTTCGGGATGCTTGCCGTCGGCGCCGAGTTCGCTCTGCAGAAAGCAATCGTTCTTGAAGGCGGTGCGCTCGATGATGGCGGCGCCCGCGCCGTCGCCGAAGAGAATCGCGGTCGCGCGATCCTCGAAGTTGATGAGGTGCGAAAGTGTTTCAACGCCGATGATCATCACGCGCGTAAAGACGCCGGCCCGAACAAAACTCGCCGCTATCGGCAAAGCGTAGATGAAACCGCTGCAGGCGATCTCGATATCGAAGGCCGCTTTTCCGACGACGCCGAGGTTCGCGGCGACGATGCAAGCGGTGGCCGGAAACTGGTAGTCCGGGGTGACCGTCGCGACGATGTAGCAGTCGATGTCCGGGGCCTTGAGGCCGGCCCGTTTGAGGGCATGGCGCGCGGCCTGGGTGGCGAGGTCGCTCGAAGCCTCCTTTTTGGAGGCGTAGCGCCGTTCGCGCATCCCCGTACGCGAAACGATCCACTCATCGGAGGTCTCAAGGATTTTCTCGAAGTCGGCGTTGCTCATCACGCGTTCGGGGACGTGATGCCCGACGCCGGCGATGCGCGCGCCGTAGGGTCCGGCCGACCCGTTGCGACTCACGCTGCTAGTGGCTATGGCCGGCGTGCTCGTCCTTCGGCGCGATCACTTGGCGGCCGTCATAGAAGCCGCAGGCTTGGCACACGAAGTGCGGGCGCTTCGGCTGATGGCACTGCGAACATTCGACGACCGTTACGGGGCCGAGCTTCCAATTCGCCGCACGGCGGCTGCGCGTTTTCGAGCGCGGGGTCTTCCATTTGAGATTAGCCATTGTCTTCGTTCAACTCCGGTTGCGTGCAGCGGCAGGTTCCATCTCGCTTGTTACCACAGTCCGTGCACAGTCCCGGGCAGTCGTCGCTGCACAGGAGCACGATCGGCAGCGCCGAGTCGATCAGTTGCCGCACGAGGTCGCGTAGGTCGAGTTCGTCTCCGCTGAAAACGTTGCTCTCCCCGAGCGGGTCGTCGCGTTCTTTTGCGGGCTCGAGGGTCTCGTGAACCTCGATGTGCAGCGGATGACGTACGTCGTCGAGGCAGCGGGCACATTCACCCTCGGCCAAGCCGTCGATGGTCCCCTTCAGCTCGAGCCCGCGGCCCAGGCGACGGATCGTCAGAACGACCTCGACCGGAACGGGAAAACTGAAGGACGCGAATTCGGGAAGCGGCATCGCCTCGTGGATTGCGAGTTCGCGACCGGTCTGCAGGACGCCGCCGACGTCGATGTTCGTGCGTATGCCCTTCATGCCGTTTACGGTTCCCGTGTCCTTAAGGTGCCTTCGCCGTCCGCGACGGCGCGGCAGCAGCCGGGTTCCGCGAGGACAACCCCCCAATAATAGGGCTGCCGCACCCCCCTGTCAACGCGAACGGACAGAGGGGCGCCCCTTGCCGTTGCGGGCTCTTGTCGCGACCGGGGGGCATGAACGACTTGAGCGGCATTCGCTATGGGCCTCAGATCCTCGCGGCGGCCTCCGCCCACTCCCTCGACCCGAAGCTCCTGGCGGCCGTGGCGGCCCAAGAGACGGGCGGTCCCGGCAGCAACTCCGGCAACAACATCGTCGGCGACGGCGGCCACGGGCGCGGCCTCTTTCAGATCGACGACCGCAGCTGGGACTTCGCGCGGACGCCGGGTGCGATGGACCCGGCCAAAAATGCCGACCAGGCCGCCTCGATTCTGCAGGACAACCTCGGGCGCTACGGGGGCAACGTCAAGGCCGCGCTTTCCGCTTATAACACCGGCTCTCCGACGGCGACCGGGACGACCACGACCTGGGGCGACGGCCAGACCCTCGGCTACGCGGACTCGGTGCTGCGGCACTACGCGGACCTTGGCGGCGGCGGGGCAGGCGAACAGCTGGTCGCCGACAAGCTCGAGACGAGCAACTCGGTAAACGCTCTGGCAGCGTTTGGTGACTCCCAAGTGCCCGCGGGCGCGGCGCTCGCAGCGCCGGCCTCGCCGGGCACCGCTTCCTCGAGCAGTACCGTCGACCCGAATCTTCTGGCGCAAGCGACGACGCCTCCGGCTCAGCCCTCCTTCACCGCGCCCGTTTCGTGGGCGCAGGAAATGGGACCGAACGGACCCGCCGGCGGAAGCGAGGCTGCGGCCTCGGACCTCGCGATGGCCAACCTGGTCGATCCGGGCGACCTCGACGGCAATACGAACAGCGACGGGACCTGAAAGGAGCGCTAAAACGTCCGATGGGCAACTTTCTCGGGAACATTTTGGGAGGCATCACCGGCGCCGCGACGGGACTGCTTACGGCGGGCCCGGTCGGGGCCGTCGCGGGCGGGCTCAGCGGTGCCATCAACGGCGGCAACGATCCGGGCGGCTTGCCCAATATCAGCTCGAGTACGGACCCGACGCTCGCGCTGCAGCAAGGCATCGATCAGTCCTACGAATACGAAAATCTGCTGCTGCAGACCGAAGAGCTGCGTCATCAAACCGCGATGCAGATCCAGTCGCAGCAATTCAACGACGTGCAAGACGAGAAAGCCGAGCAAATGCGCGAAATGAATACGCTGCGCCAAGTCGCGATGAAGCAGCGCGAGGCCGACGGCGCGATCGTCAAGGAATTCATTAAGACCGCGACCGGCGAATGATGCGCTCCGCCCCGATCGGCTCGGAGAGAACGCCCGCCTTCTCACCTGAGCCCACCGCGCCCGCGCCGGCCCGACCCTTCGACGAAACCGCCGAGACGGCGCCCGATCCGGCGGCGGCCCTCTCGGAGGCGTTCGCGAAACGAGCCGAACTCGTTTTGCTCGCCCAACAGCAGCGCCAGCAAAATGCGCAATTCCGGCTCGACCGGCTGCGCGCGGCCTTCAATGCCCGTCAGGAAGAGCACACCGAGGTGTTGCGGGAGCTCAACGCGCTGCGCGACATGGCGCTCGAGCAAGCCAAGAAAGATGACGAAGTCCTGAAGAAATACATCGCGATGATGTAGATGTAGCGCGCCGTGCCCGCTCGGGCCGCAAGCAGCGAGCGCTCAACAGGTCCGCCCGCCCTCACGGGCGGGCACATACCCGCTCCTGGTCGCTAGGCTGCCATGGACGTCCCGCCCCGTTACCGGTCGCGCGGAAGGTAATTATCTTCACAGTGAGTGAGAATTGGTAGAACGCCCCAGTTACTCGCACACGATGAGGAGAACCCGGTGATGTCTGAATTAGGCAAGCCGAACCGCGGACAGTTTATCGTCGGCGGGCTTGCGGCGTCCGCCGCGACCTTCGCCAGCATTAACGTTATCGCCGCACCTACCAAGACCGTGACCGTCGGTCTGAACGTCCCGCAAACCGGGCCTTACTCGGATCAGGGAATGGACCAACTGCGCGCCTATCGGATGGCGATCGAGGAGATCAACGGCAAAGGCGGCGTGATGGGTCTTCAAATCGTCGAATCGGTGGGAGACGACCAGACGAAGGCCCCGGTCGCCGTCGAAAATGCCCGGCGCATGATCGAGCGCGATGGTGCGGTCATGATCACGGGCGGTTCGAGCACCGGTACTGCCGTCGCCGTTTCCGGCCTATGCCAAGAGATGAAAACGATCTTTATGGCGACGTTGACGCACGGCGACGAAACGACCGACGCCAATTGCCACTATCACACCTTCCGTCGCTACAATAACGCTCACATGTCGGCCCAGGCGATGGCGCGGACGATGCTCTCGAAATATGGAACCGGCAAGTGGTTCTACATTACGGCGGACTACAATTGGGGACACTCCAACTTCGAGAACATTACAGCCGTTGTCGAAGCCAAGGGAGCCAAAACCATCGCGAACATCCTAACGCCTCTGACGACGACCGACTTCAGTTCGGCCTTGTCCCAGGCGCAAGCGGCAAAGCCGGACGTCCTGTGCATCATACAATTCGGTAAGGACATGGTTGCGTGCGTCAATCAAGCCGCGAGCTTCGGTCTCACGAAATCCTCGAAGATCCTCGTGCCGCTTGCCGACGAGTATATGGCCAAGGGCGTCGGCGACAACTTCGACAACGTCGTCACAACCGCGCCGTTCTACTGGAAGTATCAGGCTGGAAAGTACCCGGAAGCGAAGCGCTTCGTCGACGATTTCACGGCGAAGTACGGCACACCGCCAAGCAACGGTGCCGAGTGCGCGTACACCAACATGTATCAGTGGAAGGGTGGCATCGAGCGCTCGGGCTCGCTCGACCC